>Ga0214919_10000111_pt1 | contig 128776 bp, 120 predicted proteins | sample LL1503_MetaG_FD_177994 | JGI IMG/M metagenome (GOLD analysis project Ga0214919, IMG submission 177994) | Freshwater microbial communities from Lake Lanier, Atlanta, Georgia, United States - LL-1503 | ecosystem: Environmental > Aquatic > Freshwater > Lake | place: USA: Georgia | collected...
ATTCAATAGAGACATGAGTCGAGTTAGCAGCAGGAGCTTGCTGGAAAAAGACGGGTGGGGGAAGCTTGTTAGCAGCAAGAGGTTGCTGGAGCGTCACATTCGCGGGGGTCGAGTTAGCAGCAGGAGGTTGCTGGAGCGTGACATTTGCGGGAGTCGAGTTAGCAGTGCGAGATTTTTTGTGAATTATTTTTGGAGGCATGTTGTCGAGATTTGTTCTTACAAGATAATGCGAGAGCGAAAACGGTTCAGTCAATAGACTACTAAGGAGGAAAAAATTCAATTTTTTTTATAGGGACAAAAAAAGTATTTTATATGAATGTCAAGTAATTATATAAAATAGATATGAGTACACATACAAATTTGTATGTAAACATTATAAATGCCCCCACAAATTTAACTATCGCCCCAGTGGGTGAAATTTTACTAGCTAAAGATCCCGTTAGCGGAATGGGGGCCGCAACAAAGCAGTATGTAGACGCGAAGATCGGCATAAATGCCAATCCGGCGGTTACAGTAGTTACTACACCGACGTATTCAGTATTGGCGGCCGATTATTTCATTGCGTGTCAATACTCACTAATCGGCGCGCAACAATTAACACTCCCCATTATTAATATTATTACAAGTAAAGGGAAAATGTATAACGTTGTCGACACGTCGGGCAACGCCTACAACAATAATATAACTATTACCCCGTCGGGATCAAATAAAATTAATGGACAAGCCTCCGTTAAAATTAACGGCAACTACGGGAGTTTAAGTATATTTTCGGACGGCGTAAATTGGTTTATATTTTAATTAATCTGCGTGTAATTAATAATTACATTTACTGTACCATTACCCGTCGCAGTAGTCCCTGATACTATAAAAAGATCTGATAAGCCGGCTAAATTGGTAGTTAATATGTCATTCGATTTCATTTCGGCAAAACTCATTAAACTACTTATTGCTGTACTATTAGTGTTGGTATATAGTACAGCAGAATTTGGTGTATAAGTAGTAGATGTGATATCATATTCTACATTACCAGAAGCTGCTACCCATGCAGCTCCTGGTATTACAGCAGTTGCATTAGTATCTTTTATTATGTCAATACTTGCAATCGTATCACGTTTTGTAGTGCCCGCTGTAACAACAAATACATTATTAATCTTTATAACAGATTTAGGAGAAGATGCCAGTATTCTTACCGCAATAATACTTCTACGTGTCGTAGCTATTGTTTTATATGTAACACCCATATTAATTGAATAATTATTACTAATAGTTAATTCATTACCTATAGCCATACTCGAAATTTTTTTGAGAGAACCTGTTGCACCCCCCGTACTACTAATTTCATATCTAATTGGATGATTAGGCGAAGTCATAAAAGGTTGCGTTAAAATATTTTTATATACAAATTTATGACAACAGCAGTATTTTCCATCTACGATAATGCCTACTCTTATATAACCTATACCAATCCATGCAAAATCTATAAAATAAAGCTGAACCTTTGTCACATCTATATTTTCGCCAGATATTCCTGTGCCATCTAATTTATCAACATTCCACGACACCCTCGGAATAGAATTATTTACTATAGCCCCGGTACCCGAGCTTCTTACAACTACATATAAATCCCCACTCCCTTTACATTCGAAATATATTCCATCATCTGTATCAAAATACCCTATGCGAGAAGTAATATTTGCTGCATTCGACCCGGCATTTAATACACCTGTCATATATAATGACAGTGAATTAGAAGTATTATATGTTGCCCTCTCTCTAGTCTGTCTAATAAGCGTTCCAGTTCCTGTAAGCGTTAAATCGATTAAAGGAGCAATTGCATTTAACGATATTGTACCAGCACCTGTTATAGTCTGTGTTTCTTGAAAATCATTTATATTTATAATATGAGATGAATCTAAAATAGTAGATGGATTAGACGCATTTAATCTCCCCAATGTATCAAGCTGGAATTCGGAAGGAGTGGTTACCACATTAGTTATGAATGTCATTTAATAGTATATTATAAATTATAGTTATAATACTATTAAACATATTTAATAGTATTATTCATGCTGTCTTTTTTTTTATTTTTTTATTATATACAATAAAATAGATGGTAGGACAACAAAATGTACCGGGAAATGCTTCTCAAGCATATGCCAATATTGAATATAAGGCTGGTCTTTTGGATACAAAAATTAATACAATTAATGAACAAATAACATATTCTCAAACTTATTATAATGGTAATGTTACTTCAACTACCACTAATTCAACAGATAATACAATTGTTAGGTATGACGGGACCGATGGAAAAAATGTACAGGGTTCCGGGCCCGTGATAGATGACCTTAGCAATATTAAGGGGGCGGCGAGTATAGGTAATACCGCTGGTATTGCATTCGGGAGCGGCACAAACGGCGCACTTACCCTTACATCCACTATGTATAATAATCCTATCTTTAACGGGAAATTTTTACAAATTAATGGCGCGGGGGTTATCTCGCCGGCAGATGCGGTTTTTTCTAATTTGTCTAATATTACTATCGGGACAACATCTCAATTCGATGTGAATGTTATCTCAAATAATAAAAATATATTAATAGGAAGGACAAACGGCGCCGTATCCGAAGTAATACTAGGCGACGTCAATGATGTAAATGTTATTTACTTAAATGGCGGCGTGGAATACAACTATAAATTAATGACTGGCGGGGGTGCATACACCATTACCGATGACGATTATTTTGTTAAATTTACTGGTACTGTGGCTTTTAATATTCAGTTGTTGACGGCCGCCGCTTCGGGCAGAACTATTATGCTCAGAAATAATACTAACCAAAACATGATAGTAATCCCAATAGTGGGACAAAGCATTGGAGGAAGTAATTCGAATTTTATTGTACCATCGGGGGCTACAATAAAATTAATGGCCGACGGGGGTGTCGATTGGATACTAATTTAATTAATAAATGTTTAATAGTTTTTAATATTATTATGTATATACTCAAATGTCTACTCATAACCAAATTTATACTCAAGAATTATTCTTGCGAAATGACGCGAGCACCAATAGCGTCAAGGTGGAAGCCGCACCTACATCTGCTCAATATACCGTGACTTTACCTCCGGCCCAGGCAACTGTCAATGGGCAATTCCTGGAATATGACTCTACAGGTGCCATAATGAAGTGGTCCGATGTCCATAAGGCATCTAATGGAACTGCTGCTGCTCCCTCCCATACATTTCAAAGTGACCAAAAAACTGGTATGTCTACTGATGGCGCTAGTCTTTTGGTACTCTCTTCAAAACAAGTATCACTATTGGAACTTAAAACTACTACCAACATCAACGATTCTTATGTTTCTCTTCCTTCTGTTTTCGACGCTACTGGTTCATCTGGTCTTGTAACTGGTGGTACCCCAGCTGCCGCCTTGTGTGTTGCCGGGGGTGTTAGTATTGCAAAGAAAGCTTTTGTTGGAACTGGACTTACTGTTTCTGCTGGTGGTGCTCAAATTACCGGCGACAGTAAAATTACTGGCAACCTCGTTGTAACTGGCACTACTACTTCCATCAATTCTGCAAATGTAAATATTAAAGATTCTAACTTGTTTCTCGGTTCCGATAACACCGCTACTGGTGCTGTATCCGGCGGTCTTTCTCTCAATGTTGGTGCAGTCGCTGCTGGTCAATTGGTATCTGGTGGAGCTTTCGCAAGTACAACTACCGTGGTAGTTGCTGGTCTCACCCTCGTTGCTGGAGATTTCGTGCAAGTTTCAGGCAGTGCTAAAAACGACGGTCTTTATGAAGTTGCTTCTTATGCAGCACCTCTTCTTACCATTAGCTCTACTCCTTCTTACAAAGCCTGTAGTAACGTTTTTGTTGTTGATACCGTTGCTGCTGGTTCAGTTACCCATGTTAATTTGAGTCAACTCTACACTTCTGCTGGAGTATGGAAAATTACCGAAGGCAAGAGTGTTTCTACCTCTCAAAGCGCTGAAGCTAGCGTTGCTCTTGTTGGAGCTCCCACTTCCACCATTGAATCACAAGCAGCCGCCACCTTTAATATTACCAAAGGTATCACTAATATTACCGGTATTGGTGGATCGACCGCTACTCTCCCCGCAATTGCTGGCGGCTTACAACTCGGAAAAAGCTACGTCGTGTATTTGAGCGGCGGTGGTACTAACACTATCCAAGTTAGCGCACCCGCTACTGAAAGAGTAGGCGGCATTAATGATACTTCCGTTATTCTAAGTGCCGGTCAACAACACGTAAGATTAACTTGTGTATCCACCTCTATGTGGATTCTAGGTTAAAAAAAATATTACCCGCTCATTCTTTTGTCATATCTTTATCTTATAGCCGCAGTTATATAGATAGTTAATATTACAATGGAAGATATCAATACTGTTGATTATAAAATCAATATAGAAAATGATATTGAAGAAACTAATAATTCAGATAATACAGCCTGTTGTATATCAAGAAATATAGATCATAATATCCTTTTATTTTGTACGCAGATTTTATTTAGTCTTATGACTATGTCTTTCTGTATTTACAAATTATGTACTACTTCGGATCCCGCGATAACTAGTATATATCTACCTCTATTAAGCAGTATTGTCACATTGTGGCTTCCCTCACCGCAATTGAAACAAAAAAAAATAAACAAATAAAAATAAACAAAAATTTTTTTCACTAATGAGTGAAACGAGTTAAACACAATAAACATTACAAACATACACAGTTCGCTAAACGGCGAAACAGATTAAACACACGTACACATACTTTACTTTTTCAATCCGCTGTTCACCAAGCTGGTGATTTTGGTGAAACGAGTTAAACACAATAAACATTACAAACATACACAGTTCGCTAAACGGCGAAACAGATTAAACACACGTACACATACTTTACTTTTTCAATCCGCTGTTCACCAAGCTGGTGATTTTGGCGAAACGAGCGGTCAAAGTTTTGACCTTTTCTTGAAGCGGGGCGATTTGATCATTCGCATTTTGGAGCTGGGCTCGTAACTCTTTGATCAAAGCATCATCCGACTTGGACTTAGTTTCTAAGTTATCAACTTTTTCCATCAAAGCAGCAATACCGTCTTCTAGAGGCGAGAAGGAAGAAAACTCTTCTTCATTTGTTCCATCCTTTGGATCAAGTGCATTCTTATTCAGATTTAAGACTCTCGGATCGTTTGGATCCCATGCAATTTCCGCAAGATTCTTTTTTTCTTCGATGACGGTAGTTGATTTGTCTTTCCATCCTAAGGTACTTGTGACTTTGAGAAGGTTACCTCTTTTATGGGTTTTAATTTTTTTCAGAGTCGAAATAGGTTTGAGGAATTTACCTTTTGGGACATGAAAATAAACACATTTTTTGTTTCCGCATTCACCATCTTTTTCATATTTGCATTGGTAAATATTTTCACAACGGACATCATGTCCATCTCCATTGCAACCGATACGGGGACAAGGGTACATTTTGTTGGTAATGTACCAACATTCCTCGTCTTTTTCATGATAGTGATAAAGATCACATTCTCCTCCTAAAGGACAGTCCCCTCCTTCCGGACAAGCGGGAAGGCTTTTAACGTATTCAGTTAAGTTAGACATCACAAAAATTCAATATAATTAAAAAAAATTCAATTTTTTTCTTTCATTATAAAAAATTATTTAAGTATTTTGGTATATACCTGGGATTTAATCACAGAACCCGCATTTAGCCTTGTTAATGTGGCATTTATTGCATAATAGCCAAACATGGTCTTTTGTACATTCGGCTAGTCGGAGGGTGCTATGTTTACCGCATGCTGATTCCGAGGCTTCGCCGGTACTTATACATGTATAACACGTTTCTATACATAAGATACATCCATGCATCTTACATTTATGGCATTCGGCCGAAAAGAACTTATTCTTTCCCCATTCTATATAATCATCGTCATTACCCTCGTTACATTCAGCGCAAAATTTACTTTCGCATAATTTACATTCTATTACAGAATTTCTGGTTACGCAAAAGAAACAGATTTCGCTCATTTAATTTATATATATCAATATATTTCAATTTTTAAACATTATAGATCGTCATATTTTACTGCACAATATTTCATTGTTTTATCATTCCAATCAGTGGCGCCATACGCCTGAATAGTTTTAAATTTAGTAGGACACATAGATTTTCCTGCATGAGTATTATAATTTTCACTAAAAAATCCACCTAAGGCAAGACTATATTCATCAGGCACCCATGTATCGGGATCTTCTATTTCTCTATAACAAAAATGTAAACCATGATCAATCCCAAATGTTTCTAATACTTGAGAAGAAGTGAACCCCGTGGGACATCTAGATCCGCCGCTAAGTGGATTTTTATATGCACCGTTTCCAGTATACATACCACCGAATTCAACACTCCCTTCAGAAGGCGTCCATGTATCAGGATCATCTATTGTTTTATAACAATATTTTGCGGAATAATCTACACCACTTGTATCCATAAATTCATATTCTGTAAATTCATCAGGACACGATGAATCCATTGTTACAGGATTTTTATATATTTTTTTATGCCCGTATCCGAACATACCGCCGAATTCTACTGCCCCTTTAGGTGGTGCGGGAAAACGCCGGGGTGGTACCGCGGGAGGTATTATAGCGGATCCCTGTGTATCAGGCGTATCCTTTTTGGCCGCGGCCTCAGCTTCTTCTTTCTTCTTTTTTTCAGCTGCAACGGCAGCATCAGCTTCAGCCTTTTCTTCTGCTTTTTTTTTAGGTAAAGATACTGATAAGTAATATAACATTGCAAAGAAACAAAAAACAAGAAGGCCTATATATAGATTATTATTACTCTTTTTTTCTATTTCATACCTATCAATAGGTATATTAGGCGCGGTATTATAATAATTATAATACTGTTGCTGCTCTTGCTGCTGATAGTTCATTATTTATAACTTTAAAATAATTTTTGTATATAATCATTACAAAAATTATAATTTGCTCAAAAACTCAATAGGAATCCTATTGAGTTTTTTTACATAGTTTCTATATATCACAGAATATTATTGCTTATTTATGCCGGTAGGACATATTATAATATTGTTTTATTTTATGTTTTTACGCACATTTAAAACCTATCGAGTCAATTAAACTACCAGCTCTTATTCTCACTCCTCTTGTTATTTCATCACCAGTGCATTGGTGTATCCACGGATCACCAGCATTCCCTCCTTGTCTTATCGGCAAAGGGTCTAAAATACTATCAAGTAAACTACCGCTCCTTCCTCTAAATAATGGAAAAGGAGTACTACTAGTACTACTACCAAATACATACCCCGTTTCTGTTTTATTTCCATAATAATCACTTTTTTTGCCAGACTTACATGTTAATTCTATTCCATTTATTACCTTACCATTATGCTGTCCTCCTATAAAATTTATATAATCATCTATAGTAGAATCACAATTAAAATCATACTGAGTACCCCCAGTACCTCCATGCATTTCAATTGGATAATTTGCTAGTCTGTTTTTTATACTATTTAATTTAATTTCATTTGCTGATAAAGTACCACTACTAGTACCACTATTAGTACCACTATTAGTACCACTATTAGTACTCTTACCGGATGCTAATAATGCAGCCTCATCTTTTTTCTTTTTTTCTTCAGCAGCTTTTGCAGCTTCTGCTGCTTTCTTAGCTTTTTTGTCAGGCAAGAAGACTAATAAATAATAAGCTATTGCTGCACAACAAAAAACAAGAAGGCCTATATATAGATTATTATTCTTCTTGTTTCTTGTTACAGGTTGTCTATTAATAGGTATATTAGGCGCGGTATTATAATTATTATAATACTGCTGTTGCTGTTGCTGCTGGTAATTATTATAATACTGCTGCTGCTGCTGGTAATTCATTTTTTATAATTATACAAACTTATATATAAGTTTGTATAATTATAAAAAATTCTATAGTATATAGAATTTACTAATTGTTCCATATATAGACCACTTATTATTAGTAAATTAAATTCTATTAATTTTATTCAGTATAAAATTAAGCACATTTAAATCCTATTGCATTTATTAAACCTCCTGATCTTATTCTTACTCCTCTTGTTTTTTCTATACCGGTGCATTTATGTGTCCATGGACTACCTCCTCCACCTCCCTGTTTTGTCGGTAAAGGTTCCGAAAGACTATCAAGAAGGCTTCCGGAGTTACCGCTAATTGATGGAAAATGCGTACCTTTTGAAATACGAAATACTCCATATTCTCTATTTACATCTTTAATTCCATAATAATCGCTTTGTTTTCCAGACTTACATCCTATCATTATTGCGTTTATTACGTTACCGTTATGCTGCCCTTCTATAAAATCTATATAATCATCTATAGTAGAATCACAATTAAAATCATATTGAGATCCTTCTGTTCCTCCATGCATTTCAATTGGATAATTTAACAGTCTGTTTTTTATACTATTTAATTTTATTTCAGTTCCTGATAAAGTACCACTACTAGTACCACTACTAGTACCACTACTAGTACCACTATTAGTACTCTTACCGGATGCTAATAATGCAGCTTCTTCTTTCTTCTTTTTTTCAGCTGCAACGGCAGCATCAGCTTCAGCCTTTTCTTCTGCTTTTTTTTTAGGTAAAGATACTGATAAGTAATATAACATTGCAAAGAAACAAAAAACAAGAAGGCCTATATATAGATTATTATTCTTCTTGTTTCTTGTTACAGGTTGTCTATTAATAGGTATATTAGGCGCGGTATTATAATTATTATAATACTGCTGTTGCTGTTGCTGCTGTTGCTGTTGCTGTTGCTGCTGCTGCTGCTGCTGGTAATTCATTATTTATAACTTTAAAATAATTTTTGTATATAATAATTATAAAAAAAATACTAACCGGTATTATACTAAAAATAATCATAATTACAATGTTTAATGCCGGCTTTTAATATTTCGCTTATACCCCTAAGCTCATCTATATCTCGAATACATATAGTATCTTTTGTTTCATCAATTGGATGTAAAATTCTTAGCATGGAGAAATATCGAAAAATGGACTTCTCCATTAATTCCGTATTTTTCGAATCAAGAGTACTAATGTCAATTATTTCGATTAAGCGGCATTCCGATTTAATTTCGGTATTTAAATATTTAATGCTATTATTTAAATCCGATGTTATTCCATATTTATAAATATTTCCATTATTTTTAATATTTGTATCAGCAAAATAAATAACATTATTATTATAAATTTTTGTTAATAATTTAGAAGGTTTATAAGAATGTGGCGCCAACGTAAATGAACTCGTTAATAATTTTCGCATCCTTATAGTATATTAAGAATATATACATCTTTAAAAGTGTTATCTGAAAACGCCTTCGCCGGTCCAGTGCTGCCCGGTATAAGTGTTTTTCCATGTAGGATAGCCATCTATATCAACCGGGCACTTATTTCCCGTACATTCAACCTTATTCATTAAACCCCATTTAATAGGCCCCATATTTTCTTTGACGTCCTTACAGAATCCGCAAAAATCGGCGTAATAAAGAACCCATCCCTTTTTATTGAGAGAAATAATATCCGAATTAGAAGGATTAACCATATTGTATATATAACGTATAAAAAAATATGGATTTATAATCCACTAGAATTATGATATAAATTATGCAACTGTTTATCTTTCAATAATACAGTTGCATTAATAGGCAAACCTATTAACGAAATGTGCCATCTAAGTGATTGGTCTGTGGGATATTTTGTATAGACCCCGTTTTTATATTCCATTTTGATTCGAATCACTCTATCTCCTTTTTTTTCTAAAATAATATAATTACACAGAAATGGTCTTTTCATTTGCGATTTCTGTGTAATATTATTATTTTTTACATATTGCTGTAAAGAAAGTACGTTTACTTCCCATATATCACCAAAAGATTCATTAGAGCGTTCAAGCTCACTATTATCTGATTTTTTTTTTAATGAACATATACCCATTGATTTTTATATACATTGCATTATTTTTTACTTTTTTATATATAAAAAATCAATGGACGAAACATCTAATGCATCAAATGCTTTAATAATAGCTCAAATTGTTAGATTTTTATTAATGGCAATGAGCTCTTATATTATTATAAAAGGTAATAAGAAAAACATAGTTAAAATATCAATAACGATATTAGTTGTCAGTTTAATAATACTGATATTAGATAATTTACCCGAGAACGGCGATAACAAAAAATGTGATTGCTGTAAGAAACAACAGGGGTTTTACGTGTCCCAATATGAGGACGAGCCCCTTGTTAAATGCCCGCCGTCATACGGCTCCGATTATTATATAGATCCTAATTCATTAAATACTAATACCGCACGCAGTGATACTATCAATTCTAATATGGACATTAATGACGATGACGGCGCTCCTAAATCTATAGTTAAGCGCGCGCCATCTGCGTTTCCACATAGATTCGCTCCCGAATTGGGGAAAAATGGAAATTCTATGGATAGTCCGTGGGACAATAAAATAAAAAAAATATCATTTAATGCGAAAGAACTCCTGATTTCTTTAAAAAAGCCTATGAAATCAGGAGTTCTCTCATATTTAAAATAAATATTATTAACTTTTTAATGCAAAAAAAATGAAAAAATATTAAACATTTATTATATTTCTAATACAATTATGCAGCATTACAATGATGAAAAAGAATCTAAAACTATGTCTAATGTATTTATTACATTAGACATAGTAGACATATTATTTTCATTCTTAAATAACGCCGAGCATAGTTGTTTAGCATTAACAAGTCAAGGAATGGCTAATTCAGCCCATAAAAAAGAAGAATATAAAAAAACTATAAAACTAAAAAATGATATGACCAAAACAAACTTCTTACAGTTTTTCGGCACACCAAAGTTGATACATAAGCTTGATTTATCTCGTTGTTATAATTTTAATGATATAACTATCATTAGTAATATTACTAGTCTTCGTGAATTGGATATTAACTATCGTTACACAAATCTAAGAAATATAGAAGCTCTTAGCAAACTTACTAAACTCCGAAAACTAAAAATTAGTAGCTGCAAGCTTTTAACAGATATAAAAGGTCTTGCTAGTCTTACTAGTCTCCATACACTAGAAATTAGTGGTTGCTGCAATTTAAAAAACCCGGAAGCATTTACCTGTCTTAGTAATCTCCGTACTTTAAAAATTAGTTTCACCAAACTTGGTTTTAGAGATATTTTATTAAATAGTTATATGCCAGTTCCAGTTATTGATAATTCTCAAGATCTAAAAATTATCGGAAGTCTCATTAATCTTCAAACACTAATAATTACCTTTTGCTACGATTTAAGAGAAATGAAAGCTCTTGCTGGTCTTATTAATCTCCATACACTAGAACTTAACAGTTGTGAAAAATTAAATAACCTAAAAGTTCTTGCTAGTTTTATTAATCTTCAAAAACTGAAGATTAATGAATGCGATAGTTTAAGAAATGTAACAAGTCTTATTAGTCTTAAAAATCTCAGTACTGTAAAATTCAGAAAATGTCATAATTTAGAAAACACAGATGTTATTTCTAGTATTAGGAGTCTCCGAAAAATAAAAATTAGTAAATGCCGCTATACGGATACTGTAATTTGGAAGATATAAATGTTATTGCTAGTTTTATTAATCTTCAAAAACTAAAAATTAAAGATTGCCCCAAGTTTAAACAGATATAGAATGTAGGATAAATTTAACTAATATTTTGTCAAAAATGTATAAAACTCTTTTATTGACTATTAATAGTAATTAATTTTTTTAATATTTTATATATAATTTTCTAGAAATGGAGTTAGTATATTCGGACTTAATTAGTAATGATATAAATTCATTCGAGGATATAACTTACAATAATGACGATGGTATGAATTATAAAGAGGATTCTAAATTCGATAAAAAAAAAGAATCACCCCCCGTGATTATCTATTATAATAAAAAAAATAGAGAGGAGGACGAAGAAGTTGAAGAAAATGAAGATGTTAAACAACTTCAGCAATTTATATATACAACAGTAATAGTATTATTATTTTTCACGTGTATAATATTATTTGTTTCGAGATTGAAATGTCGGAAATCCCAATCAAGCATTCTCTCCTGGGAAACATCGGACAACCCGAAACCCCAGGAGACAAATGTATCCCCAGCCCAACAACAGAAACAGAACGAAGAATCAGTTCCACCTGCTGTAAAGGATGCATCATCGTCGGATCTGGCGTCTTACTAATTTCGATGAACATACCTATACACCCAGTTAGTGTAAATGCGATGTATCGCGCATATAGAGGTAGATTTATTCTATCAGAAGAAGGAAGACAATTTAAAAAAAATATGTCAAATTATCTTTGTGAAGTTAAAGATATAAAATTGACCACCGAGCCCGTTAAAGTGTCAATTATTTTTTCTTTTAGCGATAAAAGAAGAAGAGATGTAGATAATTATGCAAAAGCGATTTTAGATTGCCTCACCGGCGTTTTATATAAAGACGACAGTCAGATCATAGAATTGCATTTATATAAAAAATTAAATGCTGAAACAGAGGGCATTCTGTTCGAGTGTTTTACGGTTGCCGCCGCTTCGGAATGTTAACATTATTTTGTTTTACGATTTCTTTTTTCTTCGTCTTTCATAAATTTTCTATAATTAACAGTAGATAGTTTTCTACTCTCCGGAAATTCTTTAAATGGTTCTATATTACTCAATAGAACCATACTGTAGTTAAGCTTGCCATCTAGTTTTAATATTCGTGCTATTTTTATAGATTTAAAAATATTCATACTATAAAAGTTTTTTACATCATACGTCCGCGGAATCTTTACGACTATAATATCTGCCTTTTTACATAATACGTTACTAATTAAATCATTGATGTCAACATACTTTCCTTCTTTATCCTGTAAATAAAGAAACTTAGAATTATTTTTTATATAATTCGGGCCTCCCCATGGAGGATCCAAAAATATTATGTCCTGTTTTAGATCCTCCATTACATTTAAATAGTTTTCATTAATAGTGATAAAATTTTTATATTTAGTGTGTAATCCGAGAACATCAAAATTATCATTTAATATGTCAATATGCATTTTTGATATATCAACGATATTGACGTATTTGAATACACTTACAAATATTCTAGAATTGCCGCCTATACAAGACGTGGCATCAGTTATGATGACCTTCGTCAAATCTTCGTGATAACATTTTAGAACATCTATTAAATACAAAGCATGGTCCGGTAATGAAGTGGCCATTAATGAGTAGGAAGACATTTTAAGTTTACTTAAAAGATTAAAAGGGACATCGCTAAAGTATTTTTTTTTAAGTTGAAAAGGTATAGTTACCAACATTTCAACATTACCCGTATTAGTAGTACTCATTGCTATATTATATAATAACATTAATCATATTTTAAAAAAAAATTAGCAGCATTTCTTTAAGTTATATCCATAAATTTTACCAATTTTTTTTATTCTAGAAAATATCTTAGAAATGTTATAATAATCCCGAAAATTATCATTTGTTATTTTATTATCCATTATGAATTCTAATTCTACTGGATTCATATCACGTAAAAAGGTTTTATTAAATTTTTCTCTTATTATATCTATACTTTTAGTATTATTGGTAAATAGCATTATTTTTTCTATAGGGCTGCTACTTTCATATTCAAATATGACTTCTTTTAAATAAATGTAATCGTTTTCATGGAAAACGCTATCTATAGTAAAATCTACTATTTTACTATATACGTCACTTCCTAATTTATCAACAAAATAGAAATATATCATAGAGTTTTCTAATATATCATTGAAGTATAGACGATCATATCCATAATGCGTTATTACTTGTGTGAGAATTAATGATAAATATACTGTATTATTATCATATTCGTACTTGAAGCGAGACGCCAAGTATGTAAATGCTAAATTAAGATTTCTGGAATCTTTAAAGTCATTTTTGATTTTTTTATATGTTCTGTTGTAATTATAAGAACACAGTAATCTATAGAACATATAAATAGCTTTACGATTCTTATTATTGAAAAGCCTTGGATATAATCCAGCCAGAAAATTATACGCTATTTGGGGGTCCATTTGAATATGTAGTAGTACTAATAATTCAATTTTTGTGAAAAAAAATTGAATTAAAAATGCAGTTGATAGTAATTCAATTTGAGGAAAAATGAGTGACTTTGGTGAAAAGAAAAAGTGTGCGCGTTGTAGCAAAAAAAAAGCTTTAGATATGTTTTCGGGATATGCAGGATGGAAACAGTGTCATTTCACCTGCTGCGAACCATGCAGGTCCAAAAAAAACAGAAAAGCAGCAAAAAAACGAAGACAAAAGAACCCGGATTTAAAGACACGAAAACGGCTTTTTCGTCAAAAACATCCTTTGGACATGAAAAGAAAAAAACAAAAAAAAGTAGAATTGACTCCTGGACCAATATTGTATGTACACCCTCCTTTCCTAGACTCGGATTATGATACCTATGAAAATTTTGCGTAATGAAAAAAAGAAGAGTCTACCTCTTTTTTTATATTGTCAATTTTATTTATCACAGATTGATACTTTATATATTGACATAATAGTTCTTACTATTTGCGGTACATTATCAAGTAAAAATTTTAGATTAGTGCGATTGTTAGATATCACCATTTTTCTTATGAATTCGTCATACCTATCTATAAATCGATTTATTAAAGGAGGGCTATTTACTTTAGATTGGACTCTTAAAACCTCTACCATGATTCCCATACATTGTTCGGCCTCCCCCAATATTCTTTTTTCCTCATGTTTTTTTGTTATAAAATATACTATATCTATTCCTATAATTTCTTGTAGCTGCTTGCCTAGCCTGCAAAATTCCGTTAAAGTATTTTTAATTGGTATCATTAAGCCTATATTTTTTTGATTCTTTATAGATCCGGGATCTATAGAATTTATGCCATTCATAGAATCTATACTTTTCCACACATTATCAATTTTTTTTACAATCCAGATATGATCCAAATTAAAGACGAAAAAACAATCGTAATTCATATAATCGGCGTTCTCATCATGCAAATGATTATATGGTATATACCTTACATATATACCACGAGATGCCAAAATGAATGTAACTAGATTGCGTTGATCAGAATTAATGTAATCGAACGATCTACAGCTTATTTTTTCCCCGAATTTGTTTAATTGGTCCGCATCAAATTTATCGACTGCCTCGTTAAATTCACTTTCACTTATTTCGGGTCGGCCGAAATAAGCATTTATAGAATGTAGTCTACAAAGGCCGCCTCTCTGTTTCTCCCAGTAAATATCCATAAATTTATTTGTATATGTGTATATACAAATGAGTAATAATTTTTTAGTAATAGCGCCGCATTCATATTGCGTTAATGAAAAGGTCCGGCATTGCGATAAAGTGGCGGCGGAAGTAGTAGACATATTAAGAGAATCTTTCAAAAATGATAATTGTATTTTTCATATATCAGACCAAAAAAGAGAATATGGCGATTATAATCGCCCCGAAACTGATGGCACTACATGGAGAACAAAAATGGTAGAATACGCTCGTTCTATAAATCCGGATTTTGTATTAGAGATTCATTCATTTCCGGCTCGAGCTGATTTATATAAAATATGGCATAACTCAGAATTAGTTATTTTTGAGTCAGAAAGTAATAAAATATTCTTAAACAAATTAATAAAAATACTAAGAAGAAATGACCCGTATTTAAAAGTTATGGCGGGTCATCCCTGGCATCCCGTTTCTATAACGGATGATATAAGTATGTTAAATAAAAAACACGCGTTATTCGAATTTAATGAAACTTTGGATCACGCCCGACTCTCTAAAATAGCCGATAATTTGGCAAATGCAGTTCGGGAGCTTGTAAACAAAAATATAAAGACCGGCTTTATACGTGCGCGTATAAAAATATATTTTATTGTTATATTGATTTTCTTGGTTGTCTTTGCATCATTCCTATTTCTATTTCATTTATCGGAGAGTACATACCTTCCGGTAACACATTTTCGTAAGCGTAGACAGATCTAACAATCTGGGATTTCGTAGATTCCGAGTCTTTAGCTAAAACTATATATTCATCACTTAACATTTTCTCAGCGTCTTTATCCCCGCCATCAACTAACAATTTATTATATAAATTGTTCTCTTTTTCTTCTTGATTTATACACCCAAATTCGCTTTTTTTATTTTTTTTAACTAATTGCACATTGGGAGTAATAGCATTTTCTTTATTATTTCCGCACACTGCGGGAGTGTTCGATGAATTTAGATTATTATTATTCCAAATAAAGTAAATAACTAATATAAATAATATTCCTATACTTAAACTTTTAAGTATGACCTTCGTTTCATAGCAGACAAACATTCTTTTTTTTATATGTATATAAAACATGATAATTAAACTCTACTTAATCATTTTAATGTTTATCGTAGTAATACTAATATCTACTGCAAAAATACGCAAGAAAAAAAACTATACAGCCTTGGGTGGTAGAGAAATAAATAGATATTTATACAGCGTTGCGGAATTATACGAAGGCACGAGATTATTTTAATAATTTTTCAAATACAGATTTGATAGAATCCACTTCTACATTTTTGCCATCATATGTATATTTTATATTTTTATAAAAAGTAGGAGGGCATACATTTCCATCTAATTCATTTTCTATGTTCATATACATATTATATATTTTCACCTTATCGGGAATTACAGCATCGTTATTACAACCATCTATAAATGATATAGAAGCATTGGTTATATTACAATTAAAGACGGGCGCCAATAAATAAACTTTATTAAAAGTGCTTACCGCATCCGCTATTTTATGATCAAAATATATGGTCGATATATTTGAATGGTACTGAAATGTTTGTTCAAACTCGTGTATTGTACTTTCGCTGTGAATTTGAATGTCTACTTCTTCCCTAAAAGTTTTAAACATTTTAGCGTCTTTAGGTAACTTAATAAATCTATTTGATTTAAGCGTGGCAGCTGCTACAGTACTAATAAAAGGAATAATTAAGTTGATAGAAAATTTATTTATGTCTAAATTTTTTTCTATCAATTCTATGTCATCTAGAGTATCCCTTTTCCAGTTTAACCATTCGCTATCATGGTCATCGGGCTCTTCTGATTTATTTTTATATTTAAGTTCTGTTGATAAAAGAGAACAATGTGAATTAACTTGTAATCCTGTATACATACAATCATCACATAAAATACATACAACATTTTTATCCCCGGCGTTCCCCTCATAAATATAATAATTATACACTTCTATAACCGAAAAATGAATATCGGTTAATATATCTTCTATCCATTCATTACATAACATACTAATCCAGAAATTTGATTTATCAATAGTGTGAGGCAATACCAAAACATAAATATTATTTTCGTCATTTTTATAATGTTTCATAAACGATAAACATATTTTTTTTAATTGTTCCATAAATTCAAAAAACGGAATATATATGGTTTTAGCTATTATCTGCCCTGCAAAGTAAACAGATTTATTATCACAGTGTGACGATGCCCATCCCATTCCTTTTTTATAATTAAGAGGATAATTTATAGGTTTAGGCATCATAATTTTATCTTTATTTTCTTTGCATATTTTTTTGAAAATATCTAGCTTAGACATTATTATATAATAATGTCTAAAAAAACAATTATAACATCTTAGTATGTAAAACATTTTTCCTTAGTTTTTCTACATTAACTTTATTGTCATTAAAATATATTTGAGATTCACGTGGCTTTACATCTTGGGGTATAGCAATGTCTACAGGAGTTAATATATTGTATTTTTTGAATGATATCATAAATTCACGTAACCCTTCAGCGGGTTGTATCTCACTCACTTTTACAAAACCGTATAATTTAAAAATATAAATCCAACTAAATTTAGATTTATAGAAACATGGTATTTTTCTAAACTCTTTTAAATCTAAAAAATGGTTTAGAACAGTATCATTAAACGCCCGCCCCGCGTTTATTAAAGAATGTGTTATTTCGTTGGGGCTGTCATAAAAGTAAAAATGAATGATATCATTTTGGCCTATAGAAGTAAATATATCATTCATTTTTATTTCTAATTCTAATGCATCTAATTGATGTAAATCTTTTAGTACTATAACATTATCTTTTTTATCAGATTTAGTATCGCTTGATTTAACAGGGAGCGGGGTATTTATTTTAGACATTTTAGCAAATGTATGAGCAGTACTATTATTTAGGACATCATCTATAATTTTTTTAGTATTTTCGTAATCTATATTTTTGGATTTAATGTATTCCAAAAATATCTCATAATATACCTTATGAGATATTATATTTTCTAGATCGCCTTCCATATAATATAATACCCCCCGGAAAAAAAAGAGATATAAATATTATATCATAACATACATCAAAATTAATATATATAAAGAATATAATTTACATATAGTCCACTTATCACTATATAACGCATTAAATATAAATGTATATAATAGATAAGCGTGCCCGAAATTGGAAATGTAACAATCGCAGTAAATATAATGTTTTAATAAAATCGCGAATATCAAAATAATATTTATGTAAATTATATAACCCATGTGAATGATTTGATGATGCTTGTAAAAGATATTATATATTCATATTTTATATGACATTATCATCATCCATACCGCCAGAAGATTTTTTAGAATCATCCCCTTCAGAAAATAATGTAGAATTTTCATCATTGTCTTTACATTTCTCATAATAATCAAATAAGGGTTTATGTTTAGTAAACATGTCATCGGATTCATATGTACTCGATAGATTTTCTATATCGGACCATAATGTATCTGCGGATTTAACCAAAAAGTTTATAATGGCTAAAAATGGTACATTTACGTGATGCGGTTTTTTTAGTATCTTTACATACTCATAATTAGTAGCATCACATGTATCATTTATTTGGATACAAAAAGCAGCTGGTACTACGCCGGTTGATATAATATCCAACATAGATAAATTATTTACGGTAGTTTTGTGTGGATAAATGAATGACCTAAAGAAATTTGCGCGAGGCATACCCGATACGCGCAAACCATTTTTTTGCGCGTTTTGTATTAAAATAGAGGCTTCTTTTAATTCCGCTTCAGTTGGTTTATTTACTGAGTATTCTATTGTGTCAAAAAGTTGAGAACGAGGATGTAGAACGTCGCCGTATACGTTAATAGTATTATTAAGCTCTTGTGGATACCCTACATAAATAACTTTTACAGGTATAATCATATCTTCTGTAATAACTTTAGAAAGAATTTCGGCTGTTACCGATATGAAAGGTCGCGGTGAGCACGTTATAGAGATAGGCAATACATCTCTAATTATTTTTATTACTCTGCAATTATGTAAAATACTTTCTTCATTTATTACATATGCGGTATAACTAAATTTTACAACCATAGTTGCTTCGCCATACATACATCTAGGCCGAAAAGTGCGTTCCCCGCATACGATAGAATCCCTTATTATACTGAGAATATACCCTCTATCGTAACAAGTTCCTTCATATCTTCTTTTTACTAGATCAAACGCCATTTGCGTAACATTAGGTGTTTCAATTGCATGATGATTGTCTAAATTAAAAATTACAGAGGTCTCCCGCGTTTGAATATTCATGGCTATATTATATTATATAATAATTCATCTTTTATAGTTATAATAAATTAATAAATTATTAATCTTTATATATATATATATTAAAAAATAGTATTAAATGACTAACGGAGGAGCTTTAGGGGATTGTAAAAATGCACCAAAATCATTATTCGCTGGAATGATAATAGCATTTATTATAGGAATGATATTCTTTGCTTTAGCATTACTAAATATTAACGATGCTTGCAATAAAATGAGTGAAACAAAAAAAACATGTAACCAAGGGATGGGAAATTACGATGCAATGAGTTTCTTTGCTAGTTTAACATCAGATGAGGTTAAAGATCTAATGAAAACATCTATTAAACAGGGTGTTATTGGTATGTTCTGTATGGCTATATCAGGATTTGCCGCTATAGCGGCAGCCGGGTCAACAGCATATTGCGCTGCTAAGCTTGGTTAGACAGCTGTAGTAATAGAGGATTATACCATTTTGATGCGGAGGTTAATTGTATATAACTAGATGTTTTATTATCGTATTGATAAATAGTTATAATTCCTTTTTTGTTTTTACTATAGTAAAATTTTTTTCCCCCGTATAGAACTTCTTGCACTTCTATATTTTTTGTTTGTATCGGCAAACATTCCAAAGGCTTCTTTAAGTGCTTTGAATAGTCTTTATCAAATAAAGGTCTATTATTAGGAGCACACATCATACAATTTATTTCTGATTTGGCGACGGCCGATGCTGATTCGATGTGTATACTACAATCTATGGAAGTCTCTATTATCGCTTTCTTAAAGGCGTCTATAATAATTTTATTTTTTATAGATTTATAGTACATAATAATATCAGAAGTGGGCTCTATATTTTCCAAAGTTATTTTTTTGGTATGGTCTGATAAATATACATATGCTTGCACATTCCGTTCTTCCTCTGGTAAATCTACATGCGATCCATGTCGTACCGCGCGGGCTACTATTTGTTCTACTGTGGAAAAATGCCATTGCGCTTCCATTATGTGCACGTGTCTTACTCTCTTAGTGTCTATACCCTCCCTCATAGCCGGCGATCCCAACAATAAATGAATCAGTGACCCGGTTTTATTTTCTTCAGAATTAAAGTAATAAATGATATTTGCTCGTTCGTCCGGATCCATTTCTCCTGTTATAAATGCATATCTTTTAATGGATGATTCAACATCGCCTACCGTAAATTTTTCATACCCATCATGTTCAAGTAATTTCGCGAACCAATTTATGCCATACGTTTTAACAAATGTGGAATATACTATTCCCAGTTCATTTTTGTGCATATGTATATTTTCTAATATAGCCATAAATTTAGGACTATGTTTCTCTAAATTATTAAAAACATTATCTATTTTATCAATGTCTTTTATCCAAAAATTCTCACACTGTCTAGAATGAATGCGATAGGTGGACCCGGTGTCGCTTTTAGGCTTACTGAGAGCTGTCATTTTACTACTTTTATAAGACTTCTGTGATATTTCTGAAGCTCTGGCTTCCATGTACGCATAATGCTGATCTTCGCTCATTTCAACAATGACTTCTTTAATGGGAAGGCGTATCGGCATACCCTCTCTATGAACGGCCGAATGAATATTCATTTTACCACCTGTATCGTACATAGAACCGTAATACGAGGATAACCCGAATATCCTAGCTTTTAAATAATCTGCATTTTTTAGTTGCTTTGTTTTGTCATTAATAAATGTTTCTTGAAAATCATTATAGTCTACTGGTAATAAATTATATCCGGCAATCATATTAAAGCAGGGTACAAGCTCAAAAGGCGAATTTACAATAACCGTAGATGTTAAGAAAACAATCTTTATATCTACCGCCGTTATAATAGATTTATATAATCCCCGTGCGTTTTTAGATCCGCTTACAATTCCATTAAAAAGATTATGGGCTTCATCTATTATTACTACAGTGCCCTCTAAGGAAGGAGGCCGTTTATAATCTTTATTTTCGCCGGATTCTTTATCCAATATATTGGACAAGTCCCAGTCATCAGAAACAGTTTCTGATAACTGTTTCATCATATTATTTGCATTTGTGCTTACAAACTTATATTCTTCATCTAATTGTTGTCTAGCCTCCTTTTCTGAATGTACATTATTATGCGACATTTTATATTTAATTATGTTATCTTTGAAATTATTTTGTAGAGTCTTTGGGAGCATTATTATAGCTTTTCGACCCTGCTTTCTAAATTCGTCCGCTATAGCTACAGCATTAATTGATTTGCCGGTTCCCGTTTCCTGCATCATTAATATCCCGCGCGCTTTAGGATATAAAGTAAAAAACTTTATAGGGAGTATCTGATGATATAATAGAAATTTATCATCTGTATCAATGGACAATAATGCATTTTTTATAGCAATAGGAAAATCAGTATTGTCTCTATCTGGAAGTTTATTCATTTTTATATCAAAGGTAAACGTTATACAATATATATAATGACAAGTTATATAGTAAATATAACAGATTATTGTACTTTTAGATATAATGGTACAGACTTTTCTAGTTTATGGGAATGTTTTCATTGGGTAAGGGCATCCGGTAATCTCAAAATTCAATCGCTCATAAAAAATTCAATCGTGGATATACAAAAAGCCCGTTATGCTGATAGCTTAAATAGTATTAAAAGATCTCCTGACTTTTATTATCAGTACGAATTAATTGTAAATGAATTTTATAGACAAAACCCAGATAAACTAAAGGAAATTACGGAAAAACACGATTTAAATGAAATGGCCACATGTACATTTATGGACCAATATCTATGCCAAAGTTACGATTTTATAGGGTCTATAATACGTAAAATAGCTGAGAAGAATTCTGTTAAAAAAACTATCACTTATCAAGAAGAAAAAGAGATATATGAAGAGAAAGTGGAATACGAGGAAAAAACAGCGGATAATGATGATCAAATGGCCATACAATTCAAAACTGAGTATGATGATGAACAGACAGAGGAAACTGATGATAATACTTTTGAAATTATAAATAAATTTTGGAAAAATAGTATTAAAAAAACTGATGTGGTAAAAAATGAAACAAAAAATCTTACTTTAAAAAAATACGGCGAAGTATTACCCAATAAAACAGTAAATGACATTTATATTAGTACTGATTGTAATACAGAATATAAATGTGATATACACATACCAATAGATAAAAATATGGGCTACATTAATGATGTCCATGCAGAAAATTTCTTAAGCGCAATTAAAAAAATATTAAAAATAAAAAATATAACAATACTTGCAGTCCCCGAAGTCATAGAATTTATTGTTTCTATTTTATCGCAAGATATTAAATACGTTTATAAAAAATGAATATATATTAAATATACTATATATTCGATGAGTAATTGTCTTCATAAAAAGCAATTATGGGTAATTGTCAAAGTTTATCATGGTAACGCGGATTCAGTTCATATAGAATCCTATTCGACGTTCGAAGAAACGATACAACGCATAAACAGTTTAAAAGCAATGACACTCGAAGATATTGATTATGATCCAATTATAGAAGAAAATGAAATATGCTATGGCGAAGGCGGTGATTGTCAAGATGATTCAGAATATTGGTGGAATGTTACATTTAAATCAGGCGTGTTGGCCACGATAGATGCCAAATTAGTTCAAACGGATTCTAAATAAAAAATATATAACAATACTTACACAGTGCCCAAAGTTATTGTTTCTATGACATAGTGGGCGATGGAACGAACCATCCTAAGACTAATGATATTAGGCCTATAAAAATAGAAGGGTCGTCCCCGGTGCATTCATATCCACTCGATGTGCTTAATTTTACCATAGAAAAAATTATTACTGTAGTACCAACGCTAACCTGCGTAAAAAATACTGTTGCCCTTTTATCTATTATTAAACTACAACAGCTTTTCCAAAAGTTGTCTCTTCTAAATTTTAATTCTTCTATATGCGATAATGTTTTTTTTTCATTTTCTATTTTATTTTCTATAAGTACGTCATTACTGCTATGCATAGGAGCATCCGAAAAAGGATTGTTAATATCATCAATTCCCAGTTCTCTACTAATAATATCGTCTGATATTATTTTATTTTTTTTTGCCAGAGTGGCGGTATTATCCATAAGAGAATGTTTTGACATTAAAATAGGATCCAATATATTTTTTGGATTGGAGAATAACCTATTCTCTATATCATTATATTTTTTATCATTTTCAGCAGCCCGCTTCTCTTCATTTGTTGGTTTCATTATTATTATTATTATTAGCGATAAGCTTTTTTAAATTTTCGCGCCTTGTTATATCATTAGCGATTTTATTATTTTTTCTACGATTTTTAATAATATCATTTTCTGATTTACTCAAGGCTAACTCTTCCATAAAGCATTTTTTGGTGTTATCCCAAATATCTTTTAATTTATTAGCTGGGTAATGTCCTTTACCGAACATATAAAGGTATTTTACATAATCGGCTTGTCTTTCGCAGTATTCTTCTTCATTTTTAAATGGATTTACTATACATTTATTTATGTATAGGCGAGCCGCTTTTTCGTTATACATGCCGTAACTAGCTATATGTCGTACTATAATAACCCACTGTCGCGTAAAATCAATATACCTTTTCATATAATACTCAAAACGAGGCTGTGGGCCTAAACTGGCAAACTGATTATCTTCCTTTATTCTTTTTTTATAATCTACCCATATAGCATTTGCCTCCTTAACAATAGGATCAATAATCTCTTTTTTATCGGAGTTTGTTTTAGTATCCATGGTTAATTTATATGTTTATATTTCTATTCTTTTATACTTATTTAAAAAAATGAATTTTTATCCATTTATTAAGATAAGATTATCTTTTTACTTAAAACATGGATAAACTTTTTGAAAGAATTAATCATGCTGGATTGGGTAATATAGGCGATCTTATCGCGGAACGTACGAGCTCTCTACCAATAGGTACACAAAAACAATTATCGTGTACTTCTGTATCTGTACCAGGGCAACGTGATATGTTTTGTTTTACTTGGGTACTTAAAATCTTTGACTATGACTACAGTGAGTCAACATTTGAGGAAAAATGCTTCATCAATAACAATGTCTTTAAACATGTGATGGAAGGTATGTGGGGAAAAATAATAAAAGGTATTTACACCTGGAGGGTTGAAGAATACCTTTTATATCTTCATAATATTGATCGCGAAGATAAAGTAAGTTTTTCCGGATTCGTCGAAGATGAATTTGAAATGACCAAACTCTTCGTGAGATTCGTTTTTGAAGAAAGTGAGCAGTAATGTAAGCTGCAACAGCGTGGCGTAAAGTAAGTAGTAATAGCGTAATGTAAGCGGTAACAATGTAGCGTAAGCGGTAGTGTAAAAAAATATAGACACTCAAATTATATTTTTTTTACCATTTTACATTCAATTCACGGGTGTTTAATAGTGGTATTATTTCTTTTTTATAATAAAGATTATCTTCATTATAAAAAATTGATTAATAGGTATATTAGTAGTAATCACTTTGTTTAACATTTGAAAGGTTTAACAATAATGTCAAGATCTTTTCTTAGTTGGATATTTTCTCCTTTTTATAATTGTTGTACATATTGTGCGGACGTATATGAAAGTGATATAAAGGAGAATGCGAAACAAAGAGATTTATGGATTTCCGAAAGAGATTCTCTTTGGTTTGAAATAGAAAAAAAGATGACGGAACGTTGGGCTATCTCAAGAAAAAAATCGCAATTGCTTACCACGCCCGGCACCTGTGTAGAAGTTGTGATGGAATCGTACGAATTCCTTATTCTTACGGAAAAAATTAGAATTATAGATCTCCAATTAGACTCTCTTAAGGATCAAAAAGAAAAGGTCGTAGGCTATCTAAATACACCTTAGAAGTGATTATAATACCCTAACAAAAAAAATGAATTTTTTTAAATAATTAACATTGAGATCTTCTTAAAAACAAAATGCTCCCTCTTTTTATAGGACTCAATAAAAATGGGTTTCTAAGTAACCTTGCTGCTGAAAAAGACAATCCAGAAGTCACATTGACTATAAAAGAATACCCTGAAGGATGGTGTTATCTTTGCGTAGAAATATGCAATGCTCCTTTAAATAGTGTATACGAAAGAGTAAATTGCTGGTCATCAAAAGAACAAACCTATAAAAGCTTTGAGGCAGTCTTCGGTATACCACTATCTTTCCTTATGAGAACTAATACAGAAATGTGTTGGTATGTTGATGACTTCTTCGTTGAGACGTTTCTGTCAAAAAAACGAGTTATCGATCAACTGCTTTTAGAGTACCCGGCCAACGAAGAGTGTAAAACTACGGTACTCTTCAATGAACTGGCGTTTTAGGCAACTCCGTCTTAGTACGGCAATACAAACCGTATTTTTTTTGTTTTTTTAAATAATGAATAATTATTTATATAAAAAAGAATGAAAAGATCTTTTACAGATATGAAGGCATCCTCCTCAGCTTCCAAAGTTAATTACAGAGGTTCTTCATCTAGTAGTTTGTATATAAAAAATAATAATTTATTTGATGAAAACGTTATGTTATGTGGTTTGAATATAAATACTAATGACGGGTGTGTGTATGTTGATACATCAACAATGTCTAATAGTAATGTTTTATATGACTTATTGTATAAGTCAAATACAATAGCCAATATTAAAGAACGAGAGTTATTAGAAGAAGTGCAGATTATAAGTAACAAAATAAAAGAAAAACTCCGCGAAAGCGAAATTATTACCAAACAAGGAATATATATACCCGAAATTGAAGATGTGCATTCTGCTCCTTTTATCGAATTTACTAAGAAGTTGGTAAAACTACGCGAAGAGATGGAAAATCTTAGCAAAATGCAGCAATTCGCTATGAAAACTTACTATTATGGTCTAAAAACTAACATTAATTCTAATTAAAACCCTTCAACGAAAATATTAAGTTTCTGATTATACTATAAAAAATGAATTTTTTATACTTATTAAAAAGTCAACGATGTCTAACATTCAACAACAACAACCAAGTGATTTATGGACGGCGGTGCAGGTTATAAGTACAAAAATATTTATAAAAAGCCGTGAAGGTGACATCATTGACGAAAAAAGAAGCGCTCTATATACACCAGGAGCTAAAAATGTGTCTTCTTCTGTTCCTTACAAAGAATACACTAAAAAGTTAGATGTATTAAATGAAGAGATAGAAGACCTCGAAAAAAAACGGCAAGTAGCTATGAGATCTTATAATGATAGTCTGGAAAACGAACAAAAACTCTAGACATCAAAGGTGATTTATTTTTTTTAAATAGGTCATTACCGACTCTGCTATACTGTCAAATTTTATATTTTCCGGCGTCTCTTCGCTAACTTCTATAACAAAAGATTCGCTCTTTTCCGTATCAGAATCACTCATATCTTTTATATCACTTACATCATCGGGCTCATCTATGTCTGATGAAAATATATCTTCAGTTTCCGATATAGAAACTGAAGAAAATTTAGTTAGGTGGGTTACTCTATGGTAATATGTTTTACATGGTAAATAACCAGCGCTTACGAGATAATTATCCATTCCGCTTTTCTACTACGAAATTATATAAAGAATATATAATTTCGTTACTAATATTATCTAAGTTAATACTACATCCATTTTTGTGCTCGCAAAAATTAGATCGATTTACCTTTGTCAGTAAAAAGCGATATACTGCTATAGTATCATCATGTGTTAATTCTGATATTATATCACAAATATATTTACGATATTGACCTTTATCTATATGTTCGTCACTTTTATTCATTATAACAATAACATTCGTATTGTTAAAAAAATAATTAATATATACTTACGTATTAATTAGAGTTGCTTACAACAAAGGTGTCGTTATTAATACTTTTTTGATACTTCTTTTTATTTATTTTTTCATCTTTGCCATCGTCTTTAATTTTTTTTAATGTAACGTAATCATATAAGCTAAGATGTCTAAAATCAGCCTCTGATAATTTATCATAGTTTTTTATATCTTCTATGCTATATTCCTCAAGATGATTTATAAATGAGCAATAATTTACAAGCTTGTAACCGCGGCCCTTAAATAATTTTATTACATATTCTATATTGACCAGATATTCCATTCGGTGCTCTCCTCCCGTAAATCCCAATAAAGTATGTATTTTTAAACCGGCGTTCTCAAATGTCTTAGAATTGTAAGAACGAGTAATCGAATATTTAAGTGTATCCATATCAAACGATTCGTATTTATCTGCATCTACCAATAATTCGAAAATCTTTCTTCCATTATAGCATGTAAAAGTAAATAAACCATTTTTAGCTATAATGGAATCCACCAACATAACAAAATTAGATATAGATGATTCAGTTTCGCACATATAGTGTATCGCCATATTACAAACAACAAGATTAGAGCCTTCGGGTGGGATAGGATATTTAGTCTTTATAGCAGATGATAATATTTTATAATCATCATTGAAATCAGCATGATATGTATGAACTACTAATTTATGGTGCCCTATTTTTTTTTGTGCATATCGTTGACGTTTTACTAATTCTGTTAGCGCATCTACATCATTATCTATGCATAATGCGTATTTAATACCAAGTCGAGGCCATCGAAATAAATCCGCACCTCTGCCGCATGCTAAATCTACTACCCAAGTATTACCTTTTGTTATTTCTAATTTAGATAATATAAGTTCTTTAACGAATGAAGAAAATGCATTTGTAGTATAATACCTACTATCCGTTTTACCGAAATATGGCTGAGATGAAAATTTTTCATTTTCCATAAGAGATGATTGTAACATATCAAATGTAAGAGGATCTTGAATATTACGGAAAGTACTTTCCGCTACTACTATATTATTACCAAAATATGATCCTCTCGCAATTTCTACATCTCTATCAGTTCTAATACGAATAAATTTCCAAGCATTATTAGCGTAACTAAACTCACATATTCTTCCTGTTATGTCCAAGGATAATTCTTTAGGATGCTGATAGATGTATGCGGTCGGGTCGCTAACTGGGGCAAATTGTATAGGCCAGTAATCTATAAATTTTTTTCCTTTAAAGATTTTATCATAACCCGTTACGCGGTGTATGTTATGTGTTTTATTATATTGATTTTTATTTATACCGCAGAATAAAAATAATAAATCGTGTCCTGGTATTGTTATATGAGGAGCAAGTCCGATAACTTCGTTAGGAGGAGGCATCACTAGAAAATCCACAGTAAGTTCTTCCGCCGGCTTCCATTTATAATGAGATGATTTAAACCAATCTTTATTTGTATGCTCGAAAATAATACCATCTATATGATACTTATATTCGCCTTTATATATTTTTTCCAGTTGATTCCCGTATTTTTCCGTGAGAGGCGTGAGTTTTTTATAGAAGGCAGCACCAGCTGGTAATATTTTGACAATTTCCGGTATAAATTCTGTACGTTTCAAAATATTTAAATTGGTAACATTTAATCCATTCATTACAATCACATCATGAATATAATGAATGTCATCTACCATTTCAGCTTGGTAAACAATATCTTTATATTCATTTTCTAATATAACTGTATTTATCACGCCGCTTAATGTTATCCAACTTTTATTTTTGATATGTGCAATAATGTTAACCCCGTGCGCTTTTTCTCCTGCGGCATAATCTGTTATATTAGGAAGTATAACAGTTAAAAAGGTATTTTTATCCAAACCATTTGGGGATGACCCAAATGATTTTAACCCTAGCTTCTTCTTAAAATCTATAGACTTTTTTTCCGGATAAACTAGTTTTGCTATTTCATAAATAGCTTCTTGGTATTTTTCAGTTTCATTATAGTTTGTTATGCATAAAGATTTAATAAATTCTGTTATTTTATTAATTTCCAATGATGTTATTTCTTTGGACGATCCTACATATTCTGCTTCTAATTCCAAAGAATCAACGTTAGATAAAGGAGCATTTTCTAGAAAGTTATTGGGCGTTAATCCTGGCAAAAACATAATTTTTATATTGCTCGCTATTTTATTAATATCAGTAAATTGTTTAACGAGAGTAAAATCAATTACCCAATCTTCACATCCCGTTGATTTGGGGAGCCTTAAAGAGAGACGGGTTTTCATACGAATAAAAGTGAATGAATGAACATCGAATTCATTTATTACTTGTTCGTCAGAAACTACGACTCTATATCTTACAGCTTCATCGTTTACTATTACTTGCCCTTTTCTTTTTTTAGTTCCGTAAGTAAATTTGCTTGATTTTTCTACTAATGGCACTCCGTTAACTATTCTTTCATTGTATTCTCTTGTGGCGATTTTAGAAAAAGAAGACGTAGAATCATCTATAAAATTTATAGTCCGAGTGATAATACTAGATTCCGATTTCTGTAAAACTTTTTTAATAATGTCAATATATTCAGGATAAGAGTTGAATTTAAAGCGCAATTCCAGTTCAGTGTTTATATTTTCCGCATTATCGTCGATACTATTGTTATAAACACCCAAAAGCCCTTGTATGTTCATATCTATATATTATGTCCTATATACTTAAGTATATAAATCAAATTTTATAATATTTACCACCAATATTCTGCCGGACTTGCTATACCGGCCTTTTTAACTTTCTTCTGATCTTCTCTAATAAGAAATGGCGATAAATCTCTTTTTGTATGATCTCTATTAACTAACTGACGTGTATTTAATGTGCCTGTATATTCTTTATCCATATTACGCCATCCATTACGTTGCTGAAGTTGTAATAATTTTGGAACCGGCCCTGTCGCTGTAGGATGACGCCATGGTCTCGCAGTAGTATAAATATTTTTTTGTGCGGGAGGATTTCTAATTACTATAGAGCCATTTTCATCCCTTTTATCTTCTACGGCGCTTTTTAAATTAAATTTTGGGAATTTCCCATCAGAACGAGTCTGAATAGATTTATCGTAGCCGCCATGCTTAGCTCCATCAAATGGTAAATAAGGCACTTCTACCTGGGATAAAAAGTTATCTCCTTTGTACTTTTTGATAAATTCTTCTGTCATATACTGCGACCATATGACAGCATTATCTATCTTACTACATTCAATCTGTTTTAAAATAATAAAACTATCGTACCATTTAATGAGATCGGCGCAGTTTATCTTACATACATTATGTAAATTTAATGAACTATTAATAGTTGCTATATTCTCACTCGATAAGAATAGATCACGAGAAAATATTCTAACATTTGTCTCACTCATATTATATATAAACATGTCATATCTTCCTGTCGATGATGAAAATATTCTTAAAGATATAAATTTAAGAAAAGAATTTAAAATACTCGCGAATGAACATTCATACACACCGGATGATAATATTTTGCCATTCTTCATGATTAGTAAGGAATTAAGTAACGGAAGATTTTTGAGACTTAGGTCATATCAATTATTTGTGAGCAACTTTATGAACCCCGATACTCCTTATACACGGTTAATGATAAAGCATGATATGGGAACAGGAAAAACAATATCGGGTCTATCTATAGCAATGAGATTTATTTCTTATTTTAAAAAGATACCGCAGACCGAAAAACAATGTTATGTCTATATAATAGGATTTACACGCAGTCAGTTTGAACGTGATCTATTGCGTTTTCCGGGTTTTGGATTTGTAACAGAATTAGAACTACAACACTTATCATCTTTAAGAAAATATTCTCAAATTGGTTCTGAGATAGAAAAAAATATATATAAAGAATATTTATCTAAAATAAGAAAGCGAGTGGGGAACGGCAAAGGTAACGGCTTCTTTAAATTTATAGGTTTTAGGGAACTATCTAATCGTATTTTTGTAAGCAATAAAGATGTATCAAAAATGTCAAACGTGGATGTAATGAATGCAATTAAAAATGGAGACATTTTAATAGACTTAGAATATGTAAGCAAATTTAAAAATTGTCTTCTTATGTTTGATGAAATTCATAATGTTTATAATACTACAGAAAACAATAATTGGGGTTCTGCCATACAAATAATTTTAAATCATTTTGGGAAAGACATAAGAGCAGTATTCTTAAGCGGCACTATTCTTAAGAATTCTCCTACGGAGATAACTAATGTCCTTAATTTAATAGCGGGTTCTAAAGATAAAACTTATAACAATGAAGATTTTTTTACTACATCCGGCGAACTGTTACCTAGCGCTTTAAATGATATAGCTAAAGCTTCTTATGGAAAAATTTCATTTCTGGTCGATATTAATCCACAAAGATATCCGTCGTCTTCTTATGTAGGCGAAAAATTGGAAAATTCCAAATACATTTCGTTTGTAAGAACAGCAATGCCTGAATTACAGTTTAATACATATATGTCTATAATAGATGACAAAACTTCCCTACATGAACATTCGTATGTGTTTGATATGGTTTTCCCTCCGTTAACTGGAAAAATAGGTTTATATAAATCATCTCAATTAAAAATATTACAAAATGCTAGTGATAAATGGAAGTCCGATAACGGAATTAATATAGATAGAGATAATGTAATAAAAGGAAATATTTTGCACGCTGATAATTTAATAAAATTTTCGTCAAAATATCCAAAAATGCTAGATATTTTGACGGAGGCTAGAACGGAAAATAGATGTAAAACATTTATATACCATAAATTTGTTCAAATGACAGGAGTAATGCTAATAGGAGAAATATTAAGTTCTAACGGATATATATCTTTAAATTCTTCTGTTAGTAATAATACACAATGCGCATTGTGTAAATATACATTCGAAACGCATCCAGCTGATACACATCCTTTTACTGCCGCTCGTTATATTGTTATAACGGGCAGCATGAATAAAAATACTATTACGGACTTACTGGATTCTTTCAATAATATAGACAATATAAATGGAGATAACATAATGATAATAGTTGGATCTCGTATAATGAGAGAGTCCTATGATTTGATAGGAGTTAGAAATGAAATTATATTATCCCGCCCCGATAATATACCCAGTTTATTGCAAATAACTGCTCGCGCTATAAGGTCGGGGAGTCATCAAAACTTGCCGGGCGATAAACAAAATGTTAAAATATATATTTTAACTAGCATGGCCCCGAACGGGGATTTATCGTACGAAGAGAAAAAATATATACAAAAAATAAAAGATTATGTCGTTATCCAAAATATAGAAAGATCTCTTCATACAAACGCTTTAGACAATTTAATTAATAGGGGAATTATAGAAAAATCTCTTGTAAAAGATGCTATCGGAAATTTATATTACGAACCCGGAATTAAAATAGACGAAAATATTAAACCCGCCGATTTAAATTTGTCTTCCTTTAATGTGTATTATAGAGAAAATGAGGTATCTGATATGATTTATATTATTAAAAGACATTTCATGGAACATTCTCCTGTATGGAATGAAGAAGATCTATGGAAATCGGTTAGGAATCCCCCTTTTAGTTTTGGGTACGACACTTCGATGTTTAGTAAGGAAAGCTTCGATATAGCGATGGTGCGTTTAGTATGGGAGAAAGATAAATTGCACTATACAAACGTTCCTTATTTAATGGAGGTGTTATATGACAGTAGTGATAAAAGAATTATAATAAACAATAAAATAAACGGAATTATTCACATAGGGTCGTATTACATTTGCTTTCCAATAAATCAGATAACGAACACACCGGAAAAATACATAGATTCTATTTTTAGAAATAAAAACAATAAAAAGAACTTCGACATTGATATAAATATATACACGAAAACTTCATTATCTATTAATAGATATATCACTCTAAAAACTAATTTCATTACTGCTTATAAAGATAAACCTATTATACAGATGAGTGACGTTATCTGTATAAACGGCTTAGATTTTCACATTATGTTAGTAGAAGAAGTAATATCATATGTATTCGATTTCTGGACAGACGTAAAAAAAATGCCATCTAATGAATATAATGATTTTTATTTTCAAATGCTATATTTTTATGATATAATGGGATTTATAATATGGATAGATGATGCCAAAGATTATATTCATGATTTATATGATGATTATAAAGATATTATTTTACAGGACAAGGCTAGTTATAAAAATTTAAATATACCCGATAAGTCACATAACAAAGTAGATAGAAGGCGCCTAACTAGCTTAGTGAGAGCTATTGAGCGTTCCGGATGTTCATGGTGTCCTAATGCGACACAATCTAGATATAATAAATCTTTATTAAAGTCTAAACAGAAAAGTAATGAAAAGGGAGCAAAAATAAATAATACCACAAGTGACATGGTTCCAATAGGACATAATATAAGTGACATTCCTCGATTTTATCATCCTAAGAAAGGATGGTTTTCCACGCCGGAATATATGGAAGATAATAAAGAATGGGTAGAAAATCCTATAATTATAGGATTCGACACTAGATCAGAAGGAGGGACACATATAAGATTTAAACTTAGAAATCCTAAGCAAAAAATACAACATCACGCGGATGCCAGATTGATAGAACGCGGGATAATATGCACTAGCAGAAGTAGGCCTTATTTATTAAGTTTATGTAAAAAATTAAATATTAAAAAAACTAATGATAAAGCTAATATCTCCAGCATTTGTAATGAGATAAGAGCAGCAATTATTTATAATGAATTACAAGAGCGTAGTAAAGGTTCTAACATTAAGTGGTATTATAATCAGTTTGAAAAAAGTTCTTAATGATTTAGTGTATTTAAGAACGGTGATAATGTTTTTTCCAGAGAACGGCTTCATTATCAAATGCTATTAAATAAATAATTGGGCGATACTTTTGCGTTATTCTCAAAACTCTACCTATTAGCTGTTGCATAATATGTTTATCTTCTATTATATTGAGAAATATAACGTGAGTTACGTATGATAGATCTAGCCCAGCGGCATTCTTATATAAATTAGTTAAGATAGCAGATGCCTTTTTAGATTCTTTAAAGGTGAGTAGTTTTTCGTGCGTTAATTTTGAACTTTTTGTTAACGTACTAACTTCTATGAATTCTTTTAATATATTTTGCGCTGACCTGAGAGTTTCATCCGAGCTGCATGATATAAGAGCTTTTATAGGAATATCATCAGATATACATTTTACATCCGAATTTCTATCGAATGATATAGATTTAAAGTTAACTAAATCTATATCGGTTTGCATTACTGAGGATTTATTTCCCAACAATATATCTTTTAAAATAGTAAATTTAGTTATTTTTACTATATCAACATTATCTATAGGATTCCATTTAATGATGGAATCCGATTTCATTTCTTCCAAGACTTCTGTGATATTGTTAGTATGATGGAGACACACAAATGTCTCCGCGAAAGTTTTTTTGTAATCTGCTCTACATGCTGGGCATTTTTTCATTTGAAAACGCATCGCGCATGAAACATGTATAATAGTGTTACAACAAAACATTATAGCGGACGGCTCAGTTTGAATTTCTTCTAAACATATAGGACACGAATTTTCTGATATTCGCGTTCTTACTCGTTCTAACATTTTTTCTTCGTTATTTATTATTAATTCTGCCTCTTTAACTACTTCTGTTATGCGATTGACAATATCTCGATATTTATACGTGATATTATTTAGCGCCTTTATATCATCTTCTGTAAAATGTAATCCTTCTGGGGGCTGAGGCAAATTATCTAGACTACTAATAAAAGATTGATTATATTTATCTACTATACAAACCGACTGCTTATATTTATCAAATCTTTTAGATAAAAGTGAATGTATTATAGATGAAGGCGATTCGACAGAAAGACTGTTAACACTCTCCATAATTGCCGAATCATCAGTTAAAGTTGCTATTATATTGATTGCATCGTTATCAGTATTTTTTACATGACATATTTTTACAATAGGTTGAGCCGGAATTTTTATAGATGAATTATCTGGAATGCCGAGTTTTATAGAATTATTAAGAAAGTTACTATCTATATTAATTCTAATAATATCACTCATTTCATTATCTGTAAATGAGTAACCTGGGTTACTTAATTTTGTTTTTAAATTTGATTTTACGGTAACGAAATTTTGTTTATCATTCAGTGTAATATAACGGACACATTCACAATTAGGTTTAGCATATTTACAAGTAGCGCTCATATAAATACACGAAGACGCATTTTCAAACGGAATGGTTTTAACCGACAACATGTCCCAGTCATCATATATTATTCTTGTGAAATAATGATCTTTTAATGCATCAAAAACAATCGTAGTCAGCAGTTTCGTTTTTTGACCTAACTCGCCATGAATATAAGAGCAATGATTAAGTATACTATTTATAACCCCGGACACTGTTTTACACATAACAACAACAACGTCATAATTGCTATTAAAGTACTTTAAATCTGACCTGATAACATTTATAAGATTTATAACATCTCTAGTTTTTTCCACTTTATAAATTCTCAATTTACTGAATTTTTTTATTTGATCTATCCATTGATTAAATACAGACGTATGTACTACTATAAATGTCGGAGTTAAATGTTTATCTTTATTAAACACCTTTTTCAAAAGTGTGTTAGGTGATGAAGATATAGATAAATATACAGGTTTTAATTTAGGTTCCGGATTAGAGCATATAATAGCTATAGCTATTATTGTTTTTCCTGCTCCCATAGCAAGCGTTATTATTAACCTGTTAGAGTATATATTTCTATAGTTTTTATCTATAGAAACTGTAATATAATCAGAATTTTCGTAATCGAATACAGTCTTTACTATTTTTGATTGATGCGACATTAAATGCCCAATTATACCACAACTAGCGATATCTTCATTATTTTCATCAATAGTAGTATTATAATAATCACAGAGCTGGAATAAAGACATTCTTATTTAATTGCTATAAGTCGATTAATGTTTTCAACTTTTATAAACCTATCTATATAATCAATAATAGGTTTATTATGAATAATAATAAAAAATACGCCAATGTGTCTTTAATGGTACAGGATGTTCTCCCTTGCTGGGGAGAATTAATTTATGGTGGCGATATGAGGCAATTTTTTATAAATGCGATAAAAAAAATAGATCCTGACGATATTTCCCCAATAGAATGTGATGTTTTTAATTTCGCAAAATTTAAAAAATTAAGTGAAATTAACGTAGTAATATTAAATGAAAATCCTTATGATAGCAATTACAACAATAACGGTTTATGTTTTAGTTCTTTAAGTAAAAAAATACCCAATCCAGTTAAAAATTTATATTCTTCTTTGGAAAAGTATAAATTAATTAAATCTGCAGACGATATTAAGACCGCCAATTTAATATCATGGGCACAGCAAGGCGTTTTAATGCTTAATTGCGCTTTAACAATCAGTAAGAACAATTCCGTCTCGCATATGGAATTATGGAAACCCATTACTGATAATATAATTAAAAAATTAGGGGCGATAAATGATAGGCCCGTGATATTTTTGTTATGGGGTAATTACGCGTGTAGTATGAAGAACCTTATTACAAGTGATACTGCTATTGTATTAGAAAATTGTCATCCGGACAATGACAATTTTATTTTGCGTGATCATTTTACTATGGCAAATAAAATATTAGAAGAGGAAAATATAGAAAAAATAAATTGGGATCCATCGTTTTTACCTAAGCATGAAGCTTTTACGGACGGAAGCGGTCATAATACAAAAAATATAAATTCTAAAGCATCTTACGCATGCTGCTTCACTAAGGGCCCTTCTAAAGGAACTATGTTATACGGAAGATTATCTCCTGTATCTTTATTAGATTTAAATGAAATTAAAAGTGATGATAAGTGGGATCCGCAAAATAACCCGTGTTGGATTGACGATAAAAGAAAATATACTATAAATGGAATACATAGTAAAACAAAGACATGGGAGGGGCCGTTATCATTAATATATATCGCCGGCGCTACTAATGAAATTATATTTCCCAATAGTCAAAGGGGAGAGGGTGCTGGAATATTATCAGCGTTCGAGTATGTTATACGTTTAGGAAGATCGGCAATATTAGAAGTAGTCACGGATTCTATGTTTTGGATCAATATGCTTGACAACTATATCCCAAACTGGGTAAAATCCAAAAATCCTTTTATCTCACAAAAAAATCCAGATATAGTTTCGCGATTATGGTCAGCTGTCGGGGAAATGTCTAAACTGGGTATAATATGGTCCACTCGTCATATAAAATCGCATGGAAAAGATAGTAATGCAGATCCCAGAGATGTACGCCTTAATGATATTGTTGATAAAAAAGCATTTAAAACCAGGGACGGAAATGAATTCGGGGATTTCATTACTCGATGCGATGTAAATTAATTATTTTCCGGCATTCCCTTTTTGATTTTTATATTTATCGGTTTTTTTCTTTTTAGGTTCCCAATTTTGTAATATATACTGTAGAGATTGTTTATTCTGTTTTTCAAATACATGGTATTTATGGAATGATCTTAAAGGTCTCTTTAATAAAATACCTAAATGTTCAACGGCTCTTATTATTTCTTTAGGCGAAAATCCATAATCTGTCCATATTTTATTTTCTAAGGCGCAGTCGCCGCAATTACAAAATCCTAATTGCCTATTAACGTTGGGATTATTATGATAAAATAATGTTCTGCGCATTATGTTGTAATAATTTAATTTGCTTTCAATTTGTTTCATATTTAATTCAACTGGATTATTAATGTCATGCTGTCTTATAACTAATCTCATTTCAGTAGATGATTGCGGGGCCCATGCTTGAATATATAATTCTCCATTAGGTAAAGTCATTTTATCTTCTTCGTAGTCTTTTAACATATCTATACCAAATTCTTTCGATGAATTAAAATCTTCTTTGATATGAGAAGGTATTTCTATTTTTTTATCATCATTTAGATAAGGTGTTCTTATTTTAAGCATACTAATGTTCGGCTGCATTATATTAATCCAATTGAACATCATACTATTATTCCAATAAATATCAAAATCCATAGGAAATGATTTATTATATACGTTTGATCTTATATCAGATATAAAAACCATATCTAACGTTTTAAACTCATTTGCTATCTTATCTGTCATAAAATCTTGTATAATAAATATTTTATATCCAGTAGATTTTATTGTATCAAGATAATCCTTTGTATGTATTACATTACACATTAAATCGTCTGTATCGGGGGTATCTTCGTTAATAAGATGTGCTATTTGTGGATGTTTTACATATCTATGAGAAACTCCATTCTCTAATTTTAAATCGAATTTATTTGGATCTATTAAAATAAATATTATTTCCGGAAATAATTTAGATAAATAAAATGTTTTATTTCCGGGAGCTGAACCGGCGTATAAGCAATATTTTATATTGCTGTTTCGACTTTTAGTTAGAAATTGTATTTCAGTTAGCAATAGTTTGCGTTGCCCGTTATGCGAACCCATTTTAACAATAGATTTATTATCATCATAAGGTAATTCTTCGTGAATGTCATTTATAGTAACCGCTGGTTCGTAATTTTTGTTATAACCCCTCAAAAACGTATTTACGTAATCAATTTTATGATTATACCCAGTAACAAATTTATTTATTGTACTAGTCATATCAGAAGAATAGGGCATAACTATTTTACTTTCCATGTTATTGTCTACAATATCACCCCCATTAATCAAATTTTGGCGTGGAATAAAATTTCCGTATATACATATTGTCATATACGTTATAATTATAATTATTAACTCTATTAATCTATTGATCATTTTAGTTATAACTTACTATACTTTAAAGGATATATAAGTTATAACTTATATGTATTATGGAAGAGTTTGGAATAGTTACTAAGTCAGGGAAGGGTAATGAAGAAAAAATAGATCTAAGTTTTAATGAAAATAGTTTATTAGAACATGTTTCCACTATTAATCCGCCCGATCATGCATTTGATGATATTTATAAATGTACAGCTAGTCGTATTATGCAAAAAAAAGTACCGACATTTAATTTAAATGTAGACGTAAGTAATGAGATTTTAAAAGGACATGAAGTAGTTTTATCAAACAAAATAGTACAGAGGTCTTTTAATTTGTTTATTCTCATAATGAAAAGTACAAAAAATACAGAAATGAATAATATGAATTCAGCTATAACCTACGCATGTAGAGTCGCATCAGAAGAATATATTACTGAATGGAAAGATAAACAGTATCTAGTTTTGTTTATGTTACGAATGTATATAGAAAAAATGGAGCACTTAAATAAAAACGAATTGTATATGAAGATTGATACTCTTGTTCCTATATACGTTAAAAACCTTATGCTCACTAAAACTAAAAAAAATAGATTTAGTTTACACAATTTGTGTAAATGTTGTAAAATATGATATAATTTTCTACAAAATATTTTGTAAATTTTCGGTTGTATAATTATTTTTTATCCATAGCTGCTTTGCATCGTAATATTCGGTGCCATCTAGTAATAATGACCTAAATGTACTTCTATCGGGCTTTCCGTGGGTAATAAGCGTTCCCGCTATTTCTTTTTTTTGCATTTTCGTACGAAACCCATCATAGTTATTTTTATTATACCTTTCTTCACAAGAAACCTTCAAAAGAAGTATAATAAAAATAACTAGAAGTGATATATATATGACGCATTCTAAATCTTTCATATGATATATTTTATTAATTATTTTTATTTTTTATTGGTATATATACAACTTAACTATGTCCGGTGTTTCAGGAGGTAAAGCAAAAAAATCAAGAAAGAAGAGCGTTAAAAAACCAGCTAAGCCCAAGGCTAGCGGCGTCGCTAAAAAGAAGTCATCTAAAAAATCCCGCACAAAAAAGAAGTAAATGTTTTAAACATAACCACATTTGTTAACAAATGTTAAAACATCTTTACGATCGTGATTTTTAGTGCATTCAAATATTATAGGAATATTATATATTTTCGCGAGTTCTACAAACTCATATACACCAGAATTAGTAAACTTTTTACCTTTCCATACTGCGTCTAAAGTATTACCGGGAATAGCATGCTTATCTCCGCCTTTTGGATATTCGTATTCATTTCCATTAAGGTGGATAAGAGTTATCCATTTTATTGGTAATTTTTTTATGTATTGTTGGGCTTCTTCTCTAGTAGAAATTTTAGCACCTCCTGCGTATATATGAGCCGTATCGATACATACGCCTACCATATTAGGCGTAATTCCATTTTTTTCCATTTCTAAGCATAAATGTGTAATTTTTTCGGGTGATTCCCATGACATTGTGGGATGAGATTTGTTGCTCGGCGTCTCCAAAATTATGGGTACTGTTATTTTACTTTCTTCCATTTTTTTTAATAATTTTTTTACATTAGTTACTACTACGCCAGCCTCGGCCTTTGGTAAATGTAGTATTACGCCGGACGAATTTATGTCGTCAGCAGTCTTCATTATATCATGCATTATCATCAAAGACTTTCCGTTCTCTTTTTTAAATATATTTTGAACATAAGGTGAATGTATAAATATCTGAAGATATTTAGTTATTTTTTTAAGCTGTATTTTATCTATTCCGCTATTATGAGTGATAATACCATTATTATTAATGATCTTTAGAGGGCCGTGTGTAAATATTTGTACTCCTAAAGAAGGGTGAGTAGAATAAAATTTTTTAATGGCTTCTGACATAGTACCATTATCGCTATTAATATGAATTCCCGCAATAAATACATTCTTTGATTTTTTTCCGCTTTCTTTGTTTTCCGACTGCATTATTACCTTTTAAATATAAAATAATATTCATATTTTATTAATAACATAAAAAAATGAATATTATATTCATTGATAACAATCTTCTCAGCAACACGAAAAAAATGACAAACTACCAAGAAACTTCAGCCAAAATAGACGTCCATATTGTTCGATTTCTTTTTGGTTTTATGATAAAAAACCAAGAAACAGGAAACCAATTCTCAGCAGCTGGATTCGGCAAAGATTTTTCAATTCGTCGTAAATCTAAAACCGAAAAAGACGATTTGAATTTGATTGTATCTTTAGAGTTAGGAAACAACAACTGGGATACTATAAACAGAGTAGGTACGGAAGGTTCTATAAACTTTACAGTGAAGTTTCAATTCATCGGAAAAGACGGGGTTCGAGAGTATGCAGGACCTAACGCATGCGTTAACAACGTAAATTCTCTAATGGAATTATGTCAAGAAAGATTGTAATTTTATTAAATAAAATTGTTAAGAAGCGGGGTCGACATCCCTGTTTCTAAATAATTTTTTTCTAAATTGTATCATTTCGGAATCGGGAATCCTAGTCGAAAATTTTGATATAGGCGCATTATTTAACCTTTGGTGTATATAATAGATACTATAGACACCGCACTCAGAATCCGTGTCTATTTGATGAGGCACTGTGGCGGCCTTCACTATAGACGCTTTAAAATTACTTTTTTCTTCTATATAACATTTTTCGCGTATACACCAATCAGCAATCGCATTCGGCTCATTCCGGCCGGAACTATTAAAATATTCTATAGTGAATGGATCTGAGGCGCTACCGCTTGTACTTAAATCGCAAAATATACAAAACCAATGGATACCTTTCCCACCCAATTTATCTGTATTCACTACCACACATAATTTTTTATATCCGCTATTTAATACATCGTTCAATAGATTTATTTTATTAAGCTCTGTGTTATTTTTTTTGAAATCTATCATTTGGAAATAAATATGTAAAACATATTTATGTTTAGTGGTCAATTGTTTTAATACGCCATCAATATTATCATTACTAAGCCACGCCGTTGAGTCGGCGGGTCCGTCTATCTTAATATTATTATCTATATTTTCCTGTATCACAAAAGAATCTTTACCTACTACTTCTTTTGATATTTTCTTTAATGCGCATTCTTCCGTGTTACATTGAGTTATTTCCTTTGCCTCGTTTATTACTTCTTCTTCATTAGATATGACATAACCTTTTTTTTTCTTTATGAATTCAGATACTATTTTAATTGTAGCGTCATTAGAGCATATAGATTTATCCACATCTAGTGCACATTCAGTGTTAATATTATTATCTTTTGCTGCTTTAGTCATATTTTATTTATAGACTTTTGGTATATAAATCTATATACATATTAAACTAGATATTTTTTACTAGTATGTTTACAAACACTACTCAAAAACCCCAAAACTACAAAAAACGGATCACAAAAAATTCTGCGGGAGTAGCATGTATTAGATATAACAAAAACGATAAATTGTACGAAGTTTTAATGGTTAGAAAAAGATACACGTATGGATTCGCATCATTTGTATTTGGGCAATACAATAAACGCGATGAAAAACATATCGTAGATCTTTTAAATTTAATGACAAATCAAGAAAAACTCGATATTCTTTCATTAAATTTTGATTTAATGTGGTGGCGTGTATGGTGCGATTTACCAAATCAAAAAAAAAATTCTAATAATAATAATAATTGGACAGATATTTATAATAAAAAAACTATGTTCAATTTTATTAGATCTGGAGGGGGTTCTAAAACAAAATACGACTTATATTTAAAGAAAAAGGCTAAGTTCGAAAGTACATTTGTCTCTAATACCAAACTATTAGAAAAATTAATTAAACGATCTACATCCGGCTCAGAATTAATGTGGGAAATACCAAAGGGTAGAACAGAAATTGATGAGAATAAACTAGACTGCGCCCTAAGAGAGTTTACTGAAGAAACAGGAATATGTTCAAGCGCCGTAAGAATACTGCCTGATGTTAATCCATTTTTTGATATCTTTACTCATATGGGACAAAAGTATAATAGTTATTACTACGTTGGAATCATTACACAAGATATTGAACCTAAAATATCATTTAATATAATTTCGCAATTAATTGAGATAGATGATATTAAATGGGTTAGTCTTGATGAATTAAAATTCATTCTTAAAAATAAAATTATACACAGCCATTTGAAAAAAATTTTCAAAATAGTAAAAAATAGATATAGTAAATATTCAAAAGAATTTGCTGATAACATTATATAATATAAAATAGTCTATTTATAATGTCGACATCAAGTGAAAAGAAGTGTGAACAACAGGTTTGTGAAACCGATAATTTATACGAAATACTTGATGGAAATTCTGATACGGGAAGTGACAATATAGAAAGTACATCTTCTTTACAAACCGAAGATGTAAAACCTCTTTTAAGTGAACCTAGTCGTAAATGGGGAGATGCCGCCGAGCCTGGATATGATGTTATTATGAAAGAAATTGATAAAAATGTTCTATTAATTGATTACCACGAAGATCAGATGGTATTTTTATCTAAATTGGTTTCAAAAACATTATCCTTAGTTAATGATATTATAGATACTCAAAAACAATCAATTTTAGACTCAATGGATAAAACTGGTGAAAAAGAAGGAATTCGTCAATTCTATGATTTAATAAAAGAGAGCAACACTATAAAAAATTCTTTAGAGATCGATTTTAATAAAATGAACGAAAATATCATTAGTGTGTCAAACGAAAAAGAAAAGATAATTTCTAGTTGGAATAATGTAATTAAAAGTTTCTCTGATAATTATACACCTAAAGTATCTCCTTTATTGTCTACAACTAAATCTTTTGTAGATGTCAACAATCGCACAGTGACAATAAGAAAGCCTATATCATATTTAGAGTCAATGACTAAAGAAAAAAAGGATACAGGTCCTTCTAATGTTGTATATACGTATACAAAAATAGGAAAAGTATTAGCGGACGGGCCTTTAGATAAAAATGATACATCCGTGTCTATTAAATATAATGAAACAAAAAAATATTTTGTTATCCGATTAGACGGGCATGATTATTCATTCACGGACGGATCATTTATTCAAAGAGATAAAAGAAATCCGGTTCAAACTGTAGTTAAATATGGAAAACGTTGCGACTCAAAACGTATGCTATGTAATGGCTCCACATGTACTTATTACCATGATCCTTTAAAATTTTCGCAGCACGAGCATTCTTCTAGAAATTTTGCTATGTCATACATAACTGAAGAATTAATTAAGAATGTAAGCGATGAAGACTATATTGCTAATATTAATACCAAAAACCCCTTCATCGTTGAAGACATAGTGCAGCTTGCGGGAATGTTGTTAATTAAAGCAATGTCGGTGAAAAAAACACTTAGATAAAAAAAGTAATTATACTAAACAGTTATCCGCAAAATATCGACTCTTCAATATTTTGTAAATTTTTTTACCTGTACTTTTTTTTATCTCTAGTAATTTGAGATCTTCGATTAAAACGCATTCGGCACATTCTTTAGAGCAATAATACTTTTTCATAGGTTTTTTACTACGTAGTTTTTTACATATCAATGTATAATTTGAGTATAGTAGACAAACTTCGCATAGATTTTCAGTGTCTAGACACTGATTTCTATAAATAAACACACAAATCTTAAAACTCATTATATATGAATATATAGTCAAATATTCTTATTAATAAAAAAAATATATTAGCCATACTTTTTAGGATGGCATCATTTTTTTAATAGAAGATAATTGTCTATAATAATTGTCAAAAATATCATGAGATATTATAAGCATATCCCCATTTGGAGTCCAAATTTTTATTTCCTCATTTGATTCTGGCATTAACCAGAGATCACGAGGCCAGTATTGTTCGCTATCTACATTATCATCAGTTATATCAAATATAGAATTTTTTTTAGATACATTTCCATATATAGCTTCTTTTTTACCGTTATGTGATAAATATTTATTTAAAATGTTTGCTTCCGATGTATTAATCAAAGTAGTAATTTGTTCTCGGGTGATAGACTTCATTACAATATGAATAGGATCGTTATAATTCATTCTTGTATACATACTATTAACACCAGATACACTCGCTGCTAAGTAGCTTCCCGTGCAATATGCGTTGATACCGTCGAAATATATTTTAGGATAACATGTCATAAATCCATTTATTAAATTAAGAGGATCCCTCAGTGAATGAAAAATATCCATAGGATATCTAAACAAATCGCAATAAACTGTGTAAGAATAATTTCCGTTATGTTTTGGGCGTTTAATAGCGAATGATTTTCCGTACTTACGGAGTATAATAATAAACTTGTTTACAAATTCGTATAAATCTTTTATGTCTCCATGATAGCATATGTCGATATCAGAATATTGTTTACATTGATTAGTTATTTCAACTATAGATGGATGATCATCTGCATTAATTTTTATATCATCTAGTTTAAGATCATCAATTAAACAAAATAACTGATCTATATATTTTTCGGGGGTCTTTACATATTCTGTAATATAAGACTCAAATGATTTGTACTCAGATTCTAATGGTCTTATGCTACCAGCAGTAGCGGTTCGCGAACCAGTTACCGTGCATCCTAACTTCCATGGAACCAGTTCAGTAAAACTGGGTATTCCTGTTTTTTGACCCGCCGTGATATTCAATCTTTTTATAAACGTTGGTAAATCAACTACGCGACGATCGGGGTCTATAATTAAATTTGGGGTTTTTAATTTTAAAAACTTAGATGGGTGTGGCACAAATATATTTATAGAAGAAGTTCCGATCCCGCTAGTTAATGCCGAAGCCATATCAATAGTAAATATTTGCGGATTTTCCATGCTAATTCTTGAATATAAATTAGTATATTCTATATTTAAGCACGTTCTCATTGCGCATGCTAAAGAAGATTTAAATATAGCGCTATATTTATGATATTTTATAGAACATAGTTTAATTTTTTTTATTAGTTCGGACTCTTTTAATAAATACACGTACTGCGGCAAGCATAGAGCGGAACACGCATAAATAACAAATTCGTCTAACATATCTAACTGATACAACATATTCGATGAATCTATTATATCTTTTATGCATGATATGGGATAATGTTTATCATTAATGACATTATTTTTTTCCTTTATTCTTTTTGTTTTTGTTATTAACAATGCGAAATTAATAACAAATTTCGCATATTTCTCTTTTATGTCTTCGTATAACATCCATTCTAAAAATTGTTCTATAGCTATAGATCTACATTCCCTCAATAATATTGATGCTATTTTTTTGACATTTTTTTCACAGTAAGCTTCGTTAAGTTCTTCTTCATCATTATTTAAATTTTTATTATCTAATCCTATAAATCTATATCCTACTTCATATTCTATCTTTTCTTTTCCCGAAGTATTGTTTTTGTGAATATGGGAACTTATTGTTTTTATAAAAATGTTTTCTTCTTCTCTAAGTTTATTGAATTCTTTCCAATTTTCAGGTGATCTTAATCCTACAGGCCATTCTCGTTTATTGAAATTAATTATCTGCTGAGAAGGAATGCCTTCCGAAGGATAATTATTACAAAAATTTCTGCGCTCTTTAGATACCGCGACGGCTATTTTTTCTCTTAAAATCTCCAAAACTTCATTTGTTTTGCATTTAACGAATGTGAGTGTAAATTTTAAAATATCATGAAGTGAAATATTTGAAGATGTGAATATTATAACGTATAACATATTCATACTGTCCGTGACTTTTACTAATTTATACATCTTATCCAAATGTACAGATGATTCTAAATCTGTAGAAAAATTAATTATATCTCCGTTTATTGGGAGTGTGTGTGGTATGGGCCATACACATGCTTTTCCATTGTTTTCGTAGACGGTATATTGCATGTTATATGTAAAATTTGAATAATAGTTTTAATGTATTCAAATTTTACATATAAATCAGATATGAAAATATTTAGTTTTTTACGTAAAAATAATAATGATGCTCTAAAAATAGCTTCTCATATGCTTAACACGGAAAATGGTAAAAAAATGTGGGATGAAAATGGCGAAGAAATTAAGAATCCGGTCGATAATACTAAATATATGACCGATTTTTGTGATATTTATATGCATAGCAATACAGCAAATATTTACATGATAATCCCGGAGGGTGATATGGCTGTTTATATTGAGGAATTTATAAGTGCCGTAAATTCAGAATTTTATAAATTACAACCAAATTCTCATTATGAAAAAATAAAACCGACTAAGTTTTCTTACGAAGAATCGCCTGCTATAGACTGTAAGTCATCAATTTTAACTAATAACAATTTATTGCTAAATAGAAGATCATATTTATATAATAATATCAATTTAAGATTAAATAGTAATTTTGAATGGGATATTCAAGATGATTTTAGTATATACGAATTTAATTTTCAATCTATATCAGATTGGTTCGTGCTAACAAATTCTATTATAATTGATTTCACCGGAATATATACAGGAGAACAAGGAAGAATTATATCCCCGATGATGTATTTAGGAGACTTATCTACTTTAAAAGAATGTAATATAATTCCGCAAGATACCATAGAATTATTAAAAACATCTAAAGGAGGAATATATCCATTACCAAAAAATCATAAATATCGTAACTACTCTCCCAAAGAAAATAGATTAAATGTTTGCGATTATTTAAATCGCGAAGATGAAAAAGATGCAAAATATACCTTTGTAAGTTTTGATTTTTCAGATTTGTGTTTGAATTCCGAAAAAATAAATAGTGATATCGAATGCCAGTTCTGCAAATTGCTGATATACGGCGACTCTATATCTTGCCTTGAGGTAAGCCCCGGGAATATGATAGCTTTATGTGATATTTGTTTTTATTATGAAAATATAGTAAAACAAATATCAGAGCAATATAAACCCTGTATAATTAATTTTTCGCGCTCATTAAGTGACGTTAGTGAAAAAAATTATGGTCACAGTTCATCTGTTATTGTAAATGCTATAATTCTTGCCAATAATTTAAATACGGGCGTAATATCTAATGAAATATTGGTTAAATCTATAAGAATGTTGTGTGTAGTGGATATACAGCAAATAGTTAATTTTCGTATAAAGAATAAAGATGGTAAAATTGCAATTTTACATTATCATTAAACATTATCTTTTTTTTAGTGCTAAACTATCTATCTAAATGTGAATTTAATATATACTATAACAATATGAGTTTTGTAGATGAACAAAAAGATATATACGGGCATAGAAACTGTTCATGCTCGTTAATATTTGACATACTTAACACAAATAAAACTTTTAATGAATATCCGGAAACTAAAAAAAATATTATTGTAATAGAGATAGAAAGAGGAATATTAAATAGATCTATAGAGTTGTGTAAAAATAATAATTTTATAAACGCCTGGTCTATAAATCAATTTGTAGATTTATATAAATCTACAAGATTAATAGTATGCACCATGCTAGAAGATATTAATACTTCTTCTGTAATAGAAGATATTATAATTAAAAGAACTATTAATTTATGCGATTTATCCACTATTAAATCATATCAACTTCGACCGGATTTATACGAAAAAATATATAACTATATAGCCGAGACAGAACAAGTAAATGTTATAGCAACTTACCATGAGGATGGCTGGGTATGCTCGAAGTGCCGCAATACCAAATATAAGATCCGAAATGTTCAAACTCGCTCATCTGACGAGCCTGTAAGCGAATTCCGCATTTGCATAGGTTGCATGAATAGTACTAGTATGTAATGTATTATTTTTTATATAAAGTAACTTTATATAATATATGATGAGTAAAAGACTATTCAACGAAGATATAAAAAATTTATTGCTAGTTGATTTAAAATCACTTGCTATTAAAAATAAATGGGATATATCCTCTGCTAAATTAAAGTCCGATTTTCAAAAATTAATATTAACTAATAGTTACATTGATGCGCAGGCAGAAGGAATCAAAAAGTTAAATGCAGTAAGTGAAATTTAAATGTCATAAACATTTATTTAGAGTAATCTATGAATCTTAAAATCATGTAAGCTGTTCCACGTGAAGCCTGTAATTTTTGTAACTTTTTTACATACTTCTCGATGCTTTTTTTTTAAATCCCACACTTCTCCATGGAGAAGACGTTTAGTAGCATTAATATTATTTATATTTTTACAATTATCGCATTCAAAAGGTCCTTCTGAACAATTTCTTTCGTGTTCTTTAATAGTCCATAGATGAGAACTGACATGATGCCATTTATTATGAATTTCTTTAAGATACTTTGGAGCTTGTCTGTATATGACTAAATCAAGATATGATTTGAATAATATAGGTATAATGTACTCCCCAATAATATTGATAATTTCATTTGGAAAACCAACCGCGTAAAGCTCGGGATGAATGATATCTTTCCATTTAGTCATTAGAAACCAGCAATTTTTATCAAACACCGGAAAAAGCTCATTACACCCGCACATCATTAATGAGGGGGCGAGTTGAAGAAAACACGGATTTCCGTGTAGAGGTTTTGATGTGTATTTGGTCGAGTTTAGCATCATTTAAATATTTATATAATAAAAAATATTCATATTTTTATTAGAATTACATTAGTAATCTTTGCAGAGGATTGCATATTTTTTTGTGTTGTTCTTTCAGAAATGTTAATCTTGGTTCATATTTTTCATATTTTTTATTTATTTTTTCGTAGTTTTTTTGAACATTTATCACAATCTTCAGTATATTCACAATCACAATTATTAATTATACTTTGCATTCTAATTATCTTTAAATTTATGTTTTCCCACTCTTTGTGAATTTTGTTAATCATTCTAGGAGATTGTCGTATAACCACTAAATCGAAATAGGATTTTATTAATATAGGCAAGTGATAACCTCTAATAATATCAATAATGACTGCTGGAATATTATAGTCGAGAAGTAATATACGAATTTCGTTTTTCCATTTGTCTGCCTTTTCTAAATCGTTGTCTTGTAAGGGGTGTATTAATTTCGCGCATGAGCATTTTTTTGCGTCCAAAGCTAAAGTGTAGAACTGCTGTTTTTCTTCTGTTTTATCATTAAACATTTTTTGAAAACTATCAAAAACATTATAAATATTCATTTTTTTAATTGTAATAATTATTACAATTAAAAAAGAAGCGAAGAATAGATGAATTCAAAAAAATATTAAATACAGTACAATTGCTATATATACATAAAATTTTAGTGACTATTTTTTGGTTACGGGCGGTTATTAATCACTTTCATGTAGTCTTTTAGAGTGTCCTCATGATCTTTATTTATTTCTTTTTTTCTAGAGGTAAGTTTTTTTAGCGTGTATTTAGTAGAATTACAGTACCCGCATGAAGATACTGTGTTTTCATCTTTGTGAACACTGATGCAATGTTCTTTAAGCTTTTGGTTTACTTCTGACATGAAGTCTACAACATCAATCAATTTTCTATGTATGTAAGAAAATAAACTAGGAACATGTTGAAATATTATGAATTCCTGTTGAGATTTGGGAAATACATCTACAAGAAACTTTCCTATAACTTTTACTAATTCCGGTGGTAAATTTGTCGCGACGAGAATTCGAGGGTATATTTCATCCGGCCAGTTAACAATTGCTTCATCATCATACCCTTTAAACTTCTCAATAATTGCAGTGCATTCGCATTCTTCTTTGGTTTTAATTTCTTCTTCGACATTATCAGTTTTGGCTTCCATGATTGAACCGACAAGATATTATCTATGTGTATAATATTCATTTTTTTTTTGAGTTTAATGTTTAATATATTACCTGTCATAATCATATAATGGATAAACAGGTCTTATTAGAAGAATTTATCAATAAATGGTCATGTTTAGCAGGACAGCGCACTCCCGAAAGGTTTGCGAGTAGAACGCATAGTATAGGCGCAAGTGAAATGGGGACGATTCTCGGCATTAATAAATACCAAGATATAAAACGGCTAATAGAAATGCATTGCGGCCTTGTTGAGTTCGGAGATAAAACTGCCGTGAATTGGGGATGTGTGATGGAAGATGTAATAACCAAAATGGTTGAAATTATATTTCAATGTAAAATTACTGAAATGGGGTCTATACCAACTGCCGGCTGCACCGGGCAAAGATGTAGTCCCGATGGCGTCGCAGTGGTTAAAATGCTAGGTAATTTGATAATATCATTCGAATTTAAGGCTCCCAAAAATAGAATACCTAGAGGAAAAATACCTGAATATTATGTTCCGCAGGTGTATTCATGTCTTCAAGCTGTGGAGCCGGCCGACATGGGTATTTTTGTGGATACTGTAATTCGCTGTTGTTCGGAATCAGATTGGACATTTTGCAATATAAACTATAATACTGAATATCATAGAAAAACAAAATTCTACGACGTAGTAGCTAAATCTATAGTTTATTTTTGCGAAAAAAATAATTCCTATGATATTCCTGTAAATTTAGGGGAGTCTACAGAAAGTGACATTGATAAAATGTTATCGGACGTAGCCGAGCATGATAAATATAATGTTATTTATGGTAATGTAATTATGTCAGACATGGTAGACTCTTCGATAGAAGAAGAATTAAAATCGAATATGCCTGTAAACTGTATTGGGTACTTACCTATAAAAATAATGCATGTTGATATTATCCCGGTTAATAAAATACCGGGATATGTTAATCAGTATCAACATCTTATAACAAAAGTTTTAGATGTAATAAAAAAAATAACAGACGCCCCGAAAGATCAGCATAGATATATATGTGATAGCGAATGCTCTAAAAATAAGTGGTAAATTTATATAACTAACTTATAATCGCATGTAGACACAGTCTCTTCGGCCGAAGACTCGCATAATATAAAATCTCCTCTTTTAGCTCCTATCCAAAATAGCACGGGTTCGGTGTCATACCGAATATGCGGTATATTTTTTAATTTTTCAACATTAGTAATAAAATTATCCCATTTAGCATTTTCTACTGATATTATAGTATGTTTTGCTACATTAACATGTTTTCGCGGGTCCATAAAAAACCAAGAATGTGGTACATTTCTAATGAATTTATATTCATTAAATGAGGCGTATACGGTTTTTGATATAATAATAGTTTCTTCTTTTGATTCAGTGTCTATAATTTTCATTACAACCTCTACATCTTTTTTTACATTAAAACAATTTGTAGAACATACTACGATAACTTTTATATTACTGCTATCTGATTTTTTTCCTTTTATTATTACATATCGCTTTGACATCATTTCATTATCTAAAACTTCTTTAGATAATATTTCATCTAATAATGCAATTTGATTGGATTTCATCCAATCTATTGATGTATAATAAACACGATGATTTACTGATTCGATGTTCATGACGGTAATTATATATGGTTATATTTTTCACATTTTAAAAGCATTGTATGATCAATTTAAAAAATTAAATTGATTAATATATATTATAAATGAAACGCATAAATAAAAAATTGCCTGTTTATTTAGATAATAATGCCACAACCCCAGTATGCCGCCAATCAGTAGAAGCTTCTATGAAATGGATGAGAGATCCATTTAACGCTTCTTCCGATTCTAAGAGAGGAATAGCCGCGCGTGATATGATAGAAGAAGGGAAGTTGTATATACAACAGCATTGTTCAGCAAAAAACTATTCTGTCATTTATACATCCGGCGCTTCTGAATCAAATTCTCTTATTATCAGATCTACTGTGGAAGCTTATATCAAAAATAAAAAAGTAAAGCCTCATATTATAACTTCATCTACAGAACATAATTCTATACTTGATACATGCAATTCTCTTCGGGAGATTGGTATGTTAGATGTAACTTATATTTCCCCCGGAGCGAGTGGTTGTATACCGCCTTCTCTCATTAAAAAAGAAATAACGCCTCAAACATGCTTGATAAGCATAATGGGTGCTAATAATGAATTGGGGTGTATAAATTCTCTAAAAGAGATAGGGATAATTGCACATGAATCAAAAATTCCATTTCATTCTGATTTTGTTCAACTTTTTGGTAAATTTAAGTACAATTTACCATCTCATCATATAGATGCTATATCAGTATCATTCCATAAATTACACGGCCCTATTGGATGCGGTCTTTTAATTATAAATAACGATTTTATAGAAGGGTATGGGATAACCGGGCAGATAGCTGGTACTCAACAAAATGGATTAAGGGGCGGTACTCAAAACATAGCTGCTATAGCAGGAAGCATAGCAGCTATGAAAAATACGTTCATTAATAGAAAAGAAAAAAATAATAAATTATACAATCTTCGGGCTTATACAATTCAAGAAATTAGTAAAAAATACCCTATTATATATTATAGCGAATATATAAACAGAGAACTATCTAAGTCAAAAGACACCATTCCTATAGAGATTGTAATTCTAGGACAAAAAGATACAAAGCGAGCATTACCAAATACTATACTAATTAGTATAGTAAAATCTACGGAATCACCTTTTTGTAACGTTAAATTAAAAAAAGAACTAGATAAACACAATATTATAGTTAGTATAGGTTCGGCATGCAACACATCTTCTCCAAAAGCATCTCATGTATTAACCGCTATAAAGGCCCCAGATATAATTAAAAAAGGTGTAATAAGAATATCATTATGCGATTCTACTACAAAAAATGAGATAAATTTATTTATTGAAGCATTAATTAAAGGAATTGATTCGCAATAAAATTATTTCCCTTTGTGATTAACACACATACTAAATCCATCCGGACATTTTCTTTCACATTGCTGCCCGGCCCTTTTTCCTGATACTAATATTGATTCGCATAATTTTGATATTTTTACCTCACTTTTATCGCTATCGGAATCAACCTCTTCTTCGTTTTGCTCATCTATAGTCTCATTGATTACTTCATTTACCTTATTTAGTTTTACTGATACCGGAGAATTATTTCTAGTTCCGGCTCCCATAGAATCGTCGTATTTAATATCATACTCATTAATAAGATCTCCTATTTTTTCTCTAGTTTTAGAATATTCTTTGTCAACGAACTCGCCTTTGTCATCTTCTTCTATAGTTTGCATTTTAAAAGATTCTATTTTATTTTTTTGCTCCATAGCTGCAACAGGTACATTTTGCACAGGCGGGGTCTGTTGTCTTTTTTCCATATATTGTCGTAATATATAATTATCCATAACCTTATTTTCTTCTTTCTTTTTTCTATCAAGCTCATTCAATTGATTTTTCATATTATTATCATTATCTGCGATATCAGATTTATTTTTCTTATTATCCATATTATCATTACATTTACTATTATTTAATTTATTTTCTTCATCAGCTTCGGATTGTTGACGGCGATGTTTTAATATTTGGAAAATAAGCACAGTTACAAGGATAACTACTATAACACATAGTCCCACAATCAGAACTTTATTTTGCGTTAATTTAACTTGTTGCGGAGCAACTAACGGTTTTTTATTATCAGGCGGCGGTTTATTAGTTTTTACATTTTCTTTATTAGACTGCGCGAATGTATTAAATATACCGGATGGTCTCATATTAGTATCATCGTTATCATCCGGCAAAATTGGTCTATAGTTTACAGTATCCATTTTTTTTTATTATACATATATTGTTAATAATATTATTAACAATATACATATCCCAATCCTTTTCTTAATGGATTTACTACTAAAAAAAAATGAGTATATTAAATCCATTTTTAAATTCTATAAAAGAATAGAAAACAGAATTAATTACATATACAAACATACGGGTGATCCTATTTTATCTCTATTGATTAATAAATCAATAGAGATAGAAAAGTCATATAAAGAATTGAATGATTTATACGAAAAAAATGAAGTAAATCCTATGAGAATAAGCCATTTAATAGGAATATGTGACGGAAATTTTAGCAAAATAATAAAAGAAATTACTCAAATTAATTTATTGGAAGCTATGAAAGCTTCTAAAACGTATATAATGGAAACTGTTACAGAATTTAATGAATTTGAAAATACAGTATCTGAATATATGAGAGATCCGTTAAATAATAATTTAATATCTTTTCTTATGGATAAAATAAAAGAAGAAGACCCGAGTAAAGTGGAACAATCATATAACGATAATATCCATTCCACTATTTTGTATGCAAAATATTTACAGCATCACATTGATACAAATGATAAAAATGGAATATATTATGAAATGTTAGAGCGAGCAAAAACAAACATACTTAACGTAAAAAAAATAATTCCTATTAAACCGTCCAAAAAAATGATGCCTTTGCAGCGTTTCGGGCTTCTTCCTGCTAAACAAAGTCTTAGTATAATTAAATTGATAGAAACTTATATGGGATTAGGTTGTTACGATGTAACAAAAAATACTAGTAGTATAGAAGATTTTATAAACTGCGCATCCACCATAAATGTAAATGTATTAGTTATAAAAAATATAACATCGTACCCCGTAGAATTTAATTTATGGAAATTAATAAATAAAACGGACGCGGAAGGTTATACATTTAAATGGGACGCCGGAATAAACGAAAAAATATTAAAAAGATATAGTACTATATCAGAAATGGAAAATATGGACACACCTGATCATGAAATGGGTTATGAGGCTACTCCTCACATTAAAAAAATCGGCGCCCCTTGGTTTATTGTAAGAACATTAAATGGCAAAGTATGGGATGCCATGTCTAATAAGTGCGGATTAACTGCTCCTTCTACTTACATTTTTCTTCCTGAAAGTTTATATATTGATAATGATCTCGTACAAAAAATACTTAGAGGACCTTCTGCTCGTATAGATGTATATAACGAAAATAAAAACTCGTCTTTTTTAAAATGTATAGAATCAACTAAAGATGTAGCATCGGAAATAAAACTGGAAAATGTAGGTCTTATAAATACACTCATTCACAGAATAACAAATAAAATAATAGAGTATGTTGATAAAGCATTGGTTCCGTTGCCAACAAGTCCGAAAGAAATTGAATTGGCTATTATGGACCATATGTTTATAGAAATAGCCAATATAGAAATGTTAAAGTCTTATGCTGAATGCGGCATTAATAATAGACTACCGGTAGATGAATTGGTAGGCACATTTATTTCTGACGTTGATTCTACGATAGTAACTCAATTATCTCGTAATTTGAAATATAACATAATTGAGTTTGGACCGCCCGCCAAGTTATTTAAAGAATATAGTGGAGCTATACTATCCACAAAAATTTATAACATTTTTGTGGAAATAATAAAAAAGAGTGTTTCTGCCACGATACGTTCTAAAGAAAACGTATATGAAAAACTTCTTATCAAAAATAATTTAATTAGAGTATTAATCTAAACATTAGTAAAATTAATAATATATAATTTTACTAATGGAAGAAGATAAAAAAAATGATAATATAGATATTAAAACAAAACGACCCCCAGGTCGCCCGCGTCTTAAATCTGTTAAAAAAAATATCATTTACAATTCTATTTCGGGAGTTCCCCGTAAAGATACCAATAGTATGGAGTTTATTTACGACGATCCCATATTATTTAGAAAATCTTTACATATATTTAAACATTTATCTGTAAATGAAATTTCTATAAATTTTAATGCAGAAAATGTTGTTATGTCGGCGATCAATAACAATAATACGGAAGTTATAGTAGTCTTCGACTGTAATAAAATAAATCATTATTATTGCGAAACGCCGATGTCAGTCACATTAAATGCTCTAAATGTAGAAAAAGTAAATAAAGTTATAGATTCCGATATTGTTAAAGTAACAATGATTGTAAAGAAATCGTCATCCAGAAGTAGTATAATTTTCATTTTCCAAAATGAAAAATGTATAATAAATACATACGAAGTAAATTTAATCCAGCCCGCTCAAACAAAACAGGTTTTATCAAAAAGCTTCAATGTTGATGATTACGCAATAAAGTTTAACATCAGTGATAAATTTCTCAAAAAAATTATAATTAACTCATCACTATTTTCCGAGTTAATCATTTTAAGACAAGTGGGTAATGATGGGAATCTCACATTTTCTCATTCCACTGATGACAAAATGATTAAATCTAGTTATATCATCAGTGATTCTAAATTTATAAATTTAGAGTCAAAAGTAGAGCCTTTATCCATTTTCAACGTTTCAATTAATATAGATTATATTAAGCCGCTCGCCAATGCTATGATATCTAATATAATTAGAGTTAACGTAGATGAGCACCAAAAAATAGTATTCGTAGGTTCATTAGATAATGACGCTATAACGATAAGCGTATCATGCGTTACAGAAACTGACTAATGATATTATTTTTTTATACTAAGAAAGAATAATTGTAAATCATCTGTATATTTTTTAATACAGCGCGCAGTCTCAAGATAATAATTTTCCACTTTATCTAAATATTCTATTAGAATATGTTCTCGTTTAATTATTTCCTTTACGTATTCTTTAATGTTTTTGCAATTTTTATCTTTACCACTTTTTTCAACAGCATCTTTAAGAGAACTGTCCATATCGGGCCATACACTTTCGTGTTTATTAATTTTCCACGTATAAAGGCCTTTATACTTAGTTTTTAATATATTTAGTAATATATCAATAATTTCCGGCATGTCTGTAGGAATGTCTTTACCCTTTGTATCTATTTTAAAGTACTCTCTGCCATTTTCGATCCTAGTTAATATTTCTCCTACGTCGGCGCCTACCTTTATTTTTTTCATAGTGCCATTTTTATTTTTAATTTCTAATATTAGAATTTTTATCATATCTAACATTGCGTTTTTTAAATACTCTCGTAAACCGTATTCGTGTATAATACGGTTTACTATTAATTCTGGTTTCTCATGTAATCTATTTTCCAATATAGTCATTAAAGCACTATCTAGAGATTCTTTTTTTGATATTATTTTTTTATTACCATCATCATACTCCACATTTCCGAATATTACCGGCTTAGATATATTGATTATATCTAGTATTTTTTTTGTATCATCGCCCACATATTTGAAATATAATATTCTATCGCGCAATGCTTTTTTAATTGTCTCTCCTACTACTATTTCTTTCCCCCCGCTAACTATTGTTTGTACATTGTCGGAATACTCTATTCCTCCTACAATACTGTCGTATTTCATGGTATATATTAAAATACTAAAAAATATATATAGTATATCGATTGTATTATATTACATTAACTAATCGTTAAGACATGATTTTCTAGGAAATATAATTCTAAATATGTGATAAAATATAGCCAATGATGATAAACCAAACATTATGGGATATATCGAATTTTTTTTGTCGGTTCCCGTTTTTTCTTGTTGTATGGCACTCCAGCTGCCGTATAGAAATATAGGAGCTATAACCGCGGCATGAGCCCAATATACGGATCGAAGGTATACTTTATTTTGATTGTCATATTTTTCGCCTTCTGGCGGGAGCTTTTCTTCTCCGGCGTACTGAGGTTTAAAAATGCCGGTTACGCTTATTCCTCTCGAATACATATGAGGGGTACAATTGTAAATATAATCATAAAATGAAATTAAAATGTATGTAATCGCAAAAATAAATGCCATCATAAATAAGTTACCTTTAGTGTCAAAACGAGGTAACATATAAATACAGGCGGCCACTATCCCTATAATAACACATTTTATATTGAGGGCAAAAGGTTTTCCTGTTACCCATATGCCACCATAACCTTCGTTAATATCCGATGACATGTATTTTTTTTTATATGTATATACATATAAAAACTATATTTACAATTTATATAAGATATGGATCAAATTACTATGGAGCATATGGTTATAATATCAATTATAACAGTTATACTATTTAGTATAGTATACGATCCCTATGCTATTGTTTACGTTATAGGGGCTATATCTATTTTATTGGCATTTGTAAAAACATTAACAAGTAAAAAAAAATGTAAATTACCAAAAGTAAAAGATACTCATATTCAACAGGCTGTTCAAGCACAGGAAGATAAAACTGATAGAATAGATAAAAATATATCTGATATTAATTTATATGAACTTAATAAAATATACGGAAAAGATATTACTGAGAGCGCGGATGATCGCATATCAAAATTTAAAAAAAGAATAGGAGATAAAGAGAGGCAGGCTGCTATAATACAATCTCGCGGTTTACACGAAAATTCTATTGAACCGTATTATAGAGAAGAACTTTCTGCTTGGGGTGCCTCTAGATGGTGGGAACCGGATACTGTATTAATGAGAAAGGCAACGCCCGAACAAATGAAAACTATTCAAAAAGGGCCGATGAAAAAATAAATGATTTATATCTAACTTTTATTATGCAACAACAACAGGAACGGAAGGTTCTGCAACTACGGGTGACGACACTGGTACTGCATCAACTGCTTGTTTGTTCGCAATTTTTAGTTTTAATGCAGCAGTATTATCTAATAGGTGCTTGGAATATAGTTCTAATCGCTTATCTACATATTTATAAAAATTGGAAGAATCAGTGTCTGAATCAGACAAAATCATTTTATTAATTACGACAATTACATCCGATTTTATTGTTTTAACGCAGGAATGATCAATTTGCAACTTAATCAACTTATTATATTTTTGAATAAATTCAAATACTATATTTGAGCAGAATCTTCTTACATCATTACTAACATCTCCTTTAACTTCCTCTTTTACTATAGGTCTTGCTATGTTGAAAACGTGATGTTTGAAACAGTTAGATGAATATTTATCTGTTTTTGATTCAACGGTCTCTTCTAATTCGGCCTCTACAGTAGTAGGTACTACAGGATCGGCTACTGTTTCGGGAACAGGTACGGGTGTTGTATCTTTATTTTTTTTCTTTGACTTTTTATCTTCTTTTTTGCGTTTAAGATTTTCCACATATTCACGATATGATTTTTGTTCATTTTTAACGCATTCAAGGGACCTTAGAAATGGCCATACATCGATATCAACTAATCCATCATTAGCTATATGATGACATTTAAGAGTTTTTTTGCCAGATTCTTTTAGTACACCTGTTCCATACCTAATAACTTGTTCTACAATATAATTTGCAGTAGACGCGAGAGCACAAACACTATCATCACCAGCACGTATCAAATGACGCGAGATAAGAGTATTTAACTCTTCTTTAAGCTCGTTTAAATCACTACCCGCGGGTAGTTCCGTGCCTTCAAAAGAGGATGCATGAGCTAATTTACATTTATCAGTAGGTAATTTAATAGAGACAAATGAGTCATTTATATACTTTTTAGTTTCATCACTAAGTGATGATACATTTAAGCAACTTTTAACTTCACTTAAAGATTTTCTTACAGAAAAGTTAATACCATTTTCTGTAATAAGACGTCTTATTCTAGCAATAGATAGTTCTATTGCGATTACATTAGACAATTGTTGTCTATTTTTTCCATCGACAACGGTATCTTCTTTTTGATCTTTAGACATTGAGAATTTAAGTTATAATGTATATTATAATATGACTGTTATTATTGTTTATAACAAAAATCGTCTTATGATAAATATGTAAATCTAATAGGTATAAACATTCTTCGCGTAGTGATATAACATACAGCGCCGGGACTATTATTTACTATAGTAGATATGCCAGTTATATCTGCTGTAATTTCTAATATTAAATTATTAACTACTGATACAATATGTCCCGTTTCAGAATTTATTAAAGATATTTTTGTATAATCAGTTGTGGGAGATATAGTGGTAAACCCGCTGATTATAATTGTTTCTCCGTCTGAAACTAAATGAGGTGTATTAAAATTAATATAAGTGCTATTTACTGAATTAAATGATATATTGATCGGATAAAAAGAAGGCTGGAATATAAGAGGCTGGAGGGGAGCGCCAAACGATATACTAATTTTATTAATAATATTAAGCGGCTCATTAAATCTATACGTAGCATCATCTTGTATGGGCGGAATACATAAAATTCTATTATTTACTATTGTAGTATCAAACATCATATGATAGTTTCTAGATTCATGTCCGATTACGGAAGATATATTAAAATCTTCTATCAATAATGATATCTTTTTATAAATATTATCACCAGATGATGTGTACGGAATTAGAAATTGATTAAATTGAATAGCTATCAGATTCCGCAGAGGCTGTAAAACACAAACGCTATTCGGCGCATCAGACGGCTGACTACTAATATTCCACGTATATCGAGTACTAGTACTATCTATTGTTCCGTATCGAGTATCTAATAGAACATATATATGTTTTTCTCTTGGTATAATTAAGTTATTTTTTTTTACCCAATTACCAATTATTTGTTCTTCAACTGGAGGTTGCGTTCTAACCGGGGTTGTTAAAACATCATTTTCCGTTCCTTTATCGTATACAGGTCCATCCCCATCAGGATTGTATCCTTCGATCTTTACTGATGATTTATCCATAGTCCCGGAAAGAGAAGTAGGGCCGCACTCTTTTTTAATTAAAAAACGTTCAGCGCTAGAAGAAACACCGCCTCCTATAAATTGCTTCATTATCTCATGAGTATCATAAATAGATGAGCTAGTGGATGATATTAAATTAATATATGATGTCGATATCTGTTCCACGGCTTTTTCCATTTCCATTAATCTAAATTTATGTCCATCTAATTTACCGAGATGACTAATCAAGGATTTTATCTCTAAAGAGCCAAGAGGGCGCTTAATTTTTCCGGATATATTATCTACTATTTTATGAACAATATCTTTCTGTAAGAGCCTATTAGTGCCTTCTTGTCTCGTGGTTGCTTTAATTTCATTTGGCAAACGTCTATTCATTTTTACTAATATACAATTTCTATATTATAGTGTTATATTAAAACATATAACACTATACAATATATAACATGGGTAGAAAATCACAATCCACTACAAAAAAAATACAAAAGACCCTTGGTGACGAGGTTGACACTTCTGATTTACAGAAGTGCTTTAGTCAAATGACGGGTGCAGTAAACCCTGATTTAAATATAGTATTACCAAAGTATGACGCTATACATACTTGCATAAACAAGATACAGGAGTGTTTAATAGAATTAAAAGTAGATATTTTAGATAAATATAATATTGACGAAAATAGTAATAATGATATAAGGAATTTTATAAAAAATCTGAGAGAGATTATATCTAATAGAAAAAGTAATTTAGAATTCGGGTCAGAAGATTATTTGTCTATAAAAGGTAACGCCGATATAAATTCGTTGGTGATAACATGTAGTAAATTACTACCAATAGCACCCCAAATAACAAAAACGTGGGAAGAAGTAGATAAGAAATTTTTTATGAGAATACAACAGACTTCCTACACCCCGTTAGAATTTGCGCCTACCTTAGACTTTAAAAAAATATGGATTGTTGACGGGGATGGTAATCCCGAAATGGTAGAAATGTTACACAGTATACTAAAAACGCTATTCAATATGTGTCATATTATTTATAAAACTGTTACTAGTCCCGATGTCGATATATCAAAATTGAGCGCTATTATAATCGGCGCACTAGGTGCTCTTAAAAAGCAGATACCTAGATGCGAAAAAGCGTTTAAGAAAATTACTGATTCCGTTAGTCTCTTAGAGAATAATTTTGACACGTACTATAAAGATTTTGTACAATCTAATGATCCTACCAATATTTTTACCGGGTTTATAGGTGACGTTGCTAATACGTGCGATACTGATCCTCACCTTATTTTTCAATGTAGAAAAATTGTCAATTTCTATAAAAAGAATATGAAGATGGCTCCCGGCATGTCCTCAGAAAAAACAAAGATGTTTGATTCGCTGATGAAAAATTATAGCAATCTAGAAAAACGGATGGTAAGTGAAAGTGATATTAATAAATACGAGGCGGATGACGAAAAAGAAGACAAGATGAATAGTTCCGAGAATAAGGAGTCCGAGGCTTCCCACACTCATCAAGAAAAAGAAAAAGACTTAGATGATATAATGAATTTTATTAATAATACTAAAATTAAATAATTTTATAAAGAATCTAGATTACATAATATATAAATATGACATCAAATGGTGATAAGATATATGAATACACAACTATGTTCAATAGTGTGTTAAAACGTATTGCTAAATTTGCATGTGAAAAATCTTTGATGTTTAGAACTAATAAATTAAATGAAAAAATATCTATGTTAATTTCTACATCGCCGTTTGCTATTATGGATATAGCAGGACCGTATTTAATTAAATACGCCGATAATATAAAAGCCCATGACGAGAAGTTCTTTTTAACTGCGGACTTTACTAAAGATTATGATGAAGATCTTTCCGATGAAAAGGCGCAAACTTTTTCAAAGTTAATTGAAAATACACGCAAAATATACGTAAAAAGTTCCAATATCGAAAAAAAATATTGGAATGATTTAATGGATGATTTGCTTATAGCGTATTGTTCGTTTCTACATTATAAAAATGAAAATGATTTATAAATAATCTTCTATAGAAGTTTTTTCTATATTTTCGTCATTGATTACCACTATTGCCGAAGAAGTGCCAATGCTGGTTATTTCCGCTCCTAGAATTAAAGCGGAGCTAGGGCAATTTATATAATTAACACTGCCGTTAATTGCGGCATTACTTAAAACTTGTATAGGCTGTGTATAAGAAGCAAGAGGCAGAACATCGTTTTGTCTTAGGCCTGCTCCTTTTTTGTTTATGCCTGTTATAGATCCAGTGAACACCATTTCTGATACAAATATTGTGGTATGTACGGAAGAAGGACCGTCAAAAGATCCTCTAATTTCTGTTATTAATTTGCGGCTACCTGCTGAAATACCTAATACACATTCCATTTCGTGAACAGAATCAGTCTGACATCTTGTAACATCTAATTCAGATATACACATTATACCAAGAAAATTAGTGCCTAGAGTAGCAATAGTATATATAGTATCATGTGATATAGATCCATCGGGCATTATAATAGATTTTTGGAATTCTTTAACTCGCGCCGATTTTATATTTTCGATACCCCGGACAGTGGTATTAATTATAAGTTTTTCTATACTTTTTAAGTATTCTATTTTTGTTACATTGGGCTTAAAAGCGCTAGATTTTATATAACAGAAAATTGCCGGGTTTTTATCCATCTCAGTCCCATGCACCACAAATATTTTATCATCGTATACTTTTAATGCGTTTACCATTGTCTGAATGTCCATATTTTTTAAAATCATCTGATGTACATTAATATCAAATTTAATTACGTACGAGCTAAGATCTGATGGAATGTTTACGCCCATATATTTTTTCATACGTTCGAAATATTTTTTAGAGCACTGCATTAATTCGTGAGTGGGGTTATCGAATACTTCGCCTCCAAAATATTTACCATAGTAAGAAGAGTTTAGATCGTCATTATCTGCTCCTATAAATATTTTAAATTTAAACTCTTCTATATGATTCGCTATTTCTTGTGCTCTCTTTTTATTGTGTTCTAATTCGGGCTTTAAATATAGAAGCATTTTTGGGTTTTTCATTGATGAAGTATCTCTAGCTACCATTATTTCAATACCTCTCATTTTATCACTTGTGTCAGTACCTCCTATACCCGCTCGTAAATGAGCATCTAACATAAATTGTGTATACATTTCATGCAAAGAGTGGGACGCTATAATACCTACAGCTAATCCGGGCGCAGCTATTGATAATTTATATCTGGTATAAATTTTATCAATAATAATTTTCAACATATCATTTGTTATTTTCATACGCAAGATATTTTTAATGCAAAGATATTCTCTAATGACCATACATGAAGTGATTACAGCATGTCTATGTGATTCCGGGACTCTTGTTTTTTTATTTTGTTGATGTATGTTAGTAAAAACATAAGGAATCGCATCATCAGTAAAATTTATTATCTGTTCTACTGCATCAACCGGGTCTATAGTTTCGATAACATCGGTTTTATTCATATTCAATACATAATTTATAATATTTTTTATGTCGAAGCATACTCCCACGGTATGCTTTACCAGCGTGGGATTCATATATTGCGGTTCCAGCTTTAACATATTATTTCTAAACAATTGTCTATCCTCGCATATTCTTTTAAATTCGCCATCAAGAATAATTTTAAGTTTTGAATTATTATTGTCAGATACATTAAAATCACCAGGATGCGCGTGAAATAGTTTTTCTAATTCTATATCACTTATAAACGGAACTTGTAATTTCGTATAAATCATATTCCGAATGTCTATACCATGCCCTCCGTATAAAGGCTGTGATATAAATACGTTACCTCTCAAAACTCTATGATACATATCCAAAAATAGTGTTTCCATGCTTTTATTTCCTTCTCTGTTTTGATGTCCTGTTGTAGCAGTACTTAACTGTCTATTTATAAGGCCGTCTCTTACTTCTTCCGAATTTGCAAGGATTTCCGGACATGTTAGACCTTTAGATAGCGAAGATTTTATGAATCCATTAGAAGCCGGGTCAGAGCTAAAATATTGATAATAACTAGAACCTCTCCATTTATTATAAGATAACCTATTACCGTTTATAGTCTGTTGACCTACTGATCCCATAATACTAGCCATATTTTGTTTACTTCCTTTTTTACAGCGGAAAATCATATGGAATAGATTATTATTATCGGTATCCAAAGATCCCAATATAGTATTTATAGGATTTCCGTTATTTAAAATTTCTTTTGATTGTTGTTCGAAAAACTGATTTTTAGTCATATTTATGGGTGCTACGAGGTTGCCCATTTTTTTCTTATCAAATAACATTTTATATTGATTTATAGTGGCTTCCGTTTGCAAATCTATTATCTTTTGTGTATCGGCCGATATCAAAAGATCTCCTAAATGTATAGTAGAACCATAATGAGCAATAAATGTATCACTCATTAACTGCATTTGGTGGATAATTTTATTAGTTGTGCGGGGGCCATAAATATTAGTAATAATATGAAACAGAGTGTTGTGTCGTTTTTGGCCTACGGTTGAGAGATCTAAAACTCCGGAAATTAATTCACCGTCTACTATATTAACATTTATTTCATCATCTTTATATTTAATAGGATATTGCGGATTGTACATAAAGGCCTTCCCTTTATAGTTAATTCCTTTTGGAATCACATGGGATACAAGTTCTCTCCCCGATAATGTTTTTTTAGCGGGATCTATATGTATTATTTCGGGTATATCTGATAAACATAGCATTGCCATTTCGTCTTTCATTGTTGTATCAGATTGAGTTAATTTAGATACACCCCAAAGTGAATTTTGAAACATTCCGCATATAGCAGACCCATCCTGATGATTTGTACCAGTAGTAGCTACATCGCATAATGAACTTATTTCTAGAGCTACAGCTTCATGTGAAGGAAAGAAGGCGGGGCATTCATCTCCATCAAAATCAGCATTAAAGAATATACATATAATAGGATTGAATCTAAGGGTATAACCTGTCATTTCTACTACTACCGTTAGACATCTAAATGATAGATCCCATAAACTAGGTTGTCGCCCAAAAAGTACTTTATCCCCATTTATGTAATTACGTCTTATTATGTCGCCATATTCTAGAACCATAGAATCGTTTATAGATTCTATTGAATAAAAATCCTTTGTATACGCTTTAATAATGGCTATGCATCCAGGATAAGACGTTTTTCCATTTTTAAACCAGACCATACAATCGCTATAATTGTGAGAACCTACTAATATATCCATATACAGCTCGAGACACATAAAGAAAGGTATTCCTACTTCATTTAACCGTAATCGACTATTTGGTGTAATAGGAGCTCGGGCACACTCAAACGTACGGGTACCTTCAAGATCTTTTCTAAAGATACCGTCTTTTTTAGAAAATAATCCTTTTATTCCATTTATGTTTGATATACCGGATCTATTTTTTTTATTAGCGTTAGCATCTATTGAATTCATATGAAAATTGTAATATACTTGAGAAATTGCAGAATATTTATCGGCCAATTTAGGATCTATATTTTCTGGTATTATATCGGGTAATGAGTTATTATAGTCCGTCAAATACATTATATAGTCTGTCAGACCATTATTCCCCGAAGAACTACTTGATGACGTTTTTCTATTTGGTCTAACTATATTGGAAGGGATAGCGATATTATATGAAATCAAATTTACCGGATGCGAAGATAGCGGTTTCCCTAATATAGTAACAGTTTCGTCCGAAACGCGCTCAAATACTTTACGTAGTTCGTGATTATATAATCTAGTTGTAGTTTCTTTTCCGTCAGAACCGAAGAATGTTTTTTGTAATATAGTATCATTATTATTTGCTTTCGCAATAGGATTTAGTGTCACTCTGGGATGCAATGCATTACATTCGGGACATTTCATATTAACATTAATTTGTTTCTTATCATCTTTACTAGTTTTCTTCTTATTAGCTGTTTTTATAGAATATAAAGCCAATAAAGAAGATTTATTAGTATTAGCCGGCAAACGTTTATTTCCTAGAATAAATGCACCGCATTCATGACATATAACTCTAGCAAATTGTATAACGATAGGTACAAATGAAGGAGCAATAAGTGGATATTTAAGAGCTAAATATCCAGGATGTCCTTTACACTGTAATTTTTTTTGATCACAATGACCGCATTTCCAAGAAACTTCAGTGGTGCCCATAGATGAGTCGCATACACCTCCGTCGACGGGTAATCCATTACGAAATGTATCCTTTTTAGTTATTTCTACTACAGCCTGATCCTTTACATTTTTATCTGTATTTAGACTAAAATGTATAGCTTTTATTTCGGAATTAGCTATAAAATTACTAGTACGTCCCTCCATATTATAAAAATAACGTATATAGAACTATCTTTATCATATTTTAAACAACATTTAAAATATGAAATAAACGTCTATTGTATAATAAATGAGTGAGCTAAAAACAGAACGCAAATTTAATACAAGAGTCAGCGACATTGACTCTTGTATTACAAAAATAGCTAAAAAATATCCACATGTGGACGAATTAAAAAAATTATTTTTGGATTGCATTTCTAACACAAAAGAAGTTCCTTTAACAGTAGATGATCTTAAACATAGACTTAAGTATAATCAAAATGAACCTTTAGCTATAGGATGCCATCTCGGCCAACGCAAACTATTATTATCAGAGATTCAATTTATGACTCAATTATATAATTTGAATACAGATATTAAATATTGTATTTATGCTGGTTCTGCGCCCGGAAATAAAACTCATTTATTATCAAAACTATTTCCTGATATAAAATTTATTCTTATAGACCCTAATAAATTTAATTTATTCTTGGTAGATAAAAATAAATATCATAGAAGTGAACCGCATAGAGATATAGTACACTTATATAATGGATACTCAGCTAATGTAAACTTATTTATGAATAAAAAAGAAAAAAATATGACCAAAAGTGATAAAATGGATGTAATTAATTACATAAAATGTTCAAATTGCAAAATTTTTATCTTTGAGGATTTTATGGATGATAAATATGCCGCTCTATTTAAACTCCTAGGACCTGCCGCATTTATATCAGATATAAGATCTAATTCATCGGGAAGTGAAGAAAAATCGCCATTAGACATAGATATGTACTGGAATACTTCTATGATGTATAATTGGATGAATATTTTAGAGCCCGAATTATCTATATTAAAGATACGAATACCATTCTTTAATAAAAAAATAGATTTCGCCCCCTTTGAAGATGAATTTAAAATTTCTAAAAAATATGGCATAGATTTTAAGAAAAATTATTCTGAAATGAAATTTATGATGAGCGAAGGAGATCTATTTTTACAGGCTTGGTCTAGATTAAGGTCCGCCGAACTTCGAATGGTAATTAAAAAGGAAAATATAAATAAAATTAAAGACTACGATATCAAAGAAATAGAAGAAAAAATGAACTATTATAATATCGTAGAAAGGACTTGGTGTAATCATATCAACGAAAACTCAAATATAGGTTTGGGTTTTTGCGGATGCGGGGACTGCTCATTGGAAAATGTAATATGGACTAATTATTTAAAATTAAATATAGGATATTTAACAACTGTAAAAAAGTGCATAGATATAACTGATATGATTACGAAAAGGTCTATCCTAAACAATCATAAAAATGTTATATGGGGTGATATGTCTAAAAATATTAATATTTTTAAAAAAATGGTAGATAAAAATATTAATATTAAAGAACATAAGTTTGTATTTAAAAACCAAAAAGGACAAAAAGGTAAAAATTAAATAATACATGAAAAAATCGCATTAGTATTTATTTTTTAAATACCTTTTTTTAAGTCAATTTAAAAAAATCAATTTTTTTATTTATATTGTTAGGAGTCGAATTAAAACTACATAAGTTTTATTGAAAAAATGAGTGACGCAAAAAATCCATTTATTTTCACAGACTCAGACGGGGCTAAATTTAGGTTAATTAGTCCAAAAACTACTACATCGGCCAAATCTGAGTCGTCGTCAATCGAAGCCATAAATATCTACGTGATAGATTCATCTGGTAGCATGGGAGATGCAACAAGATTAATAGTTGAACGTATTTTGATACATCAAAAAAAGTATCCGGATAATAAGTTTATCCTTATATTATTTAGTTATAGTTGTTTGGTATACGAACTTACTTACAATACCTATAATGAAGACAAAATAATATATGTAAAACGCGGTTGTACTTTAATAACTGATACATTAAAATATTTACATGAATATTTTCTATCAAATCCAAAAAAAATAGTAACTTTAATTATGGTATCTGATGGAGCGATGGACGATTGGAAAAATCGTCCTTACGAAGAATCAACTAAATTATTGATGAATTTGAAGTATCCTAATCTTAGTTATATCTTTTCTATATGCTTTGGCGAGGAGGAGGAAGCAAGCACCGAGTTTTTAGTTGAGATTGCAAAAAATACTAAGGCGGGATTATCCAATTTCTTTGAAATAAATAATACCAAAGAAATTAATATTAAGTTTACTAAAATTTTAGATAAACTGGATGATATCCATTTGTTTACGTTTAATAAACCAGTTTATTTACTACCTGGTGGCGAAGAAATTGAATTCATGACTAATAAAGTAGGTAGTATTTTTATGGCAGCACTTGATGATAATTTAGAACATAAAAGCTCTGATGATATTCTGGACTTATTAATATTTTTGGAACAAATGCATAATATCATCAGAACCTATAAATCAACAAATAAACAATTTTCATCTGCTACCATAACTCACTTTTTGGGTCAATTAGTACCAATGATTGACCCAAAACAGATCGATTATAAGAAATACATTCTGCGTAAAATGAGGAAATTAAAGAATAATGATGATAAAAATAAGCCAAATGACAACCCCCATAAATTTCTAAAGTTTTTACTAAATGCTATTACAGAAATTATTAACAATAATTCCATAATGACGTTTAGTAACAATGAAGCTAGACTGTCATATTTAGCACCCTTGACCGGAAAAGCGTTGAAAAGAGTATACAAAACAGTAAAAAAATTGGAAGAAAAGAAAGAAAAGGGTGATAAAAAAGAAGAGACTACCATCTTGCAAAAAATACAAAATTTAAAACAGATTTCAACAGAAAAATATAAACACATGAATGATGATGAAAAATCAAAATTGAGTGAATGTCTTTTTAGTATGTCAAGTTTATATGAATCTTTAGAAAGCTCTGATTATCTTAATGGTATTCCTGATGATATATCAATTGAAAAATTGATAAAATTAATCGGAATTCCGGGACATGCAATTCGTGTATATGGTAATAAAGCAGATCAATGGTCTCAAAGGCTTAAGTTATATCCCGTTATAATTGGATCTAATATCACGCATATACAAAAAACAAAAAAACTAGTGGTACCCGCATTTGGTAATAAAAAATTTAATGGCGTGTTGATTTCTGGTCCAGAATATAAAATGTTGAAGGGAACGGGATTGGTAGATATTTTTGATGCTTCAACGCTTAGAGAAGATTTAAGACCACTCCCAGGGGATCATCAGGCATTATTGACACTTGCCATTATGGATTTATTAACCAAAAATCAAGAGTGGGCTAATACTCTTGCTGTAAAACTTATTGGCGAATTGTCTAAACCTTATTTCAAAATAATTAAGGAATCTGAAAATCCAGTTTATTCAGATATTTCACATAAAATAGGTGAAATGCTTGCTTTATCTAGCGATGCTTGTGATGATGATGTATCCAAAGATTTTCAATTTCTATTAACCTTACATGCATATTTTAGATTGAAAAATTCTAAAAAATCTTTTACACAACTGTTACTTGATGTTGCCGATCTATATATTTTTAACACAGAGCCATTTAGCGAAAATATAGAAGATAAAGACCAGCCAGATACATTCAACAAAGAAGATCTGAAAAGTAAATTAGCAGGTATTAAGTTAGATGTATTTACTGATGCTGATATGAACTTATTTGAAGCCTTCGCTAAGTATTTAAACTTATATATTGAGGATATTGAGGATATGTGTCATAATAGTATTATTTATGCGATCTTATCACCCACATGGTGTGAGTTACAGGCTAATATTAAGAAACATCATTACACAATTGTTGGTGAATTTATTCATTTAAATAATAAAAAAATTGTAAAATCGTTACAACTTGATAAATCATGGATTGAGCGGAATATCGTAGATAAATTGCAGAAAGAGAAAATGATTATTGAGGACTTGCCGGAATTTATTAATCTTGCTAACGGTCTTGGTTTTGTTTCTGGAATAGACACAAATAATGAGCAAGTTCCATCAAACAAACTGTTACCATCCCATCGTTTATTCGGACAGTTATTAAAAAGTATAATAGACCCTGAAAAATTACTTTTACTATCTACTGGTAGACTTTCTGTAGATCAACCAATTCAGATGGTTAATGGAATTTGCACTCGATTGAATAGTTATTTGAAAGGTATACTAAACATTCTTGGTTATCTAAATGAATACAATAAAATATTGAGTGCCCACGGCAGAACACATAATTATAGAGAAAAGAAAGAAAATAGACATTTACATGGAAATGTAAAACCATCGTTTCATTATGATGATATTAAAACGGAAAGATTAGTGCCTAATCCAAAACCTAATGGTAAAATTTTATATGAAAAAATGTTAGGCAGTTCTATTAAAGAATTCTTTAGAACACATACACTAGCAGAGATCCTAGAATACGGGTCTATTCATATAAATTGCTGTGGTTTTAGAAACGGAGTTCCAGTTATTAATTTTCCAACGAGTGACGGATATAATTTAGACTATACATCCAGAAAAATTAGATTAAGAGCAAACAGATAAAAAAAGAAAAGATCAATAAACTTAATCATTGGATAATAATTTATACTTATTTTTTTAATTCCTTTTTGTTCAAAAAGAAAATATATCATAAAAATTGATTTTTTTAATTTAGTTATACCTCTCTTTATTCTGTATATGATGTCTAAATCAATAGAAAAAGAAATCCGCGTAGGTTATGAAAAACTTTTTAATTATATGTTGCTGGAAAAAGGAGTTGACCTCAGAAAACTGGTATCTCCCGAAGATATTAATGTAGTTATGAAACAAATAAATAATGCTAGAATGCTCAATACGGACTTAGATATATTTTTAAATATATGTAAATATCTTAGCACTCCGGATATGATCAAAATTACAATACTGTCAAAAAAATATATGGATTCATACTATATTTATATATGGGGATATATTCAGTCAATTTATTATCCTAACTCTATTATACCTTATAATGACTACATTGGTATTAGACATGCAATAAGCTTAGATAAATATTATTCTTCTTTCCATTACTATTATGATAGATCAAAATCTTTTGATCAGTATGATGATTTACATTCAAAAGAAATTAATATTAAAGCGGCCGACAATCAATATGTTAATAATCTTTACGATAATATTAATTCAAAATTAATGTATTTTCTAACTCTTTTTAGGGTTATTAATTCAATTTCTGATACTAATGGAGTAAAATATTTTACATTAAAGTCCGCCGTTGATTCTAGATTATACGGATTTGATCCTATTAATGACCCTGTAGAAGCCGAAATAAAACGTAAATGGATAACCGGCGAATATAATGAAGATCCAAATTATTTTTACGGTGACACTGAATATACATTTATATATGAGACTATTTATTATGATAGCGACTTTCGTTACGAACCAGTTGGCTCGGGTCAAATGGTTAAATGGCGTAAAAGACCATACTATTGTTAATTAGATTACAAAAATTTGATTTTTTTTTAATTTATTAGTATTTCTGTGTTTTAGTTACAATGGAAAGTAAATCACAACAAATGAATTTTATTGAACTGCCAAATGATATACATGATTCTGTTTTTTCGTGGTTATGCGATGAAGATTTAGTTAACTTATTGACAAACCAACTGACGAATCATATTCTGAGAAGTCTATTAGAATTTAGAAAACAAAAAAAAATATTAAAATATCTGGATGATTTTATTTATCATGATGTTATTAAATACGACAACGATACTTTATTGAGTTTGATGGATCCTTTTGAATTTCTTAGTATGATGTATATTGAATATGAAGAAGAAGAGAAATTACCGGTTTCGTATGTGTTGTATGAAAATCTACTGTCTGATGATACTATCAATACTTTACGTATGTTTCTTTATACAACACCCGCGGATAAAATATTAGACGTACTGCTGCGTGATAATTCAGGCGATTGTAATTCAATAAATAAATCTATTGAAATGAATAGTCCCAGAATAACAAATCTTTTAGTGGAATTTTGCCCAAAAGATAAAAGAGTAGATTTACTTTCAGCGCGCAACGAATACGAAATAAACACTCTAACATATTTAATAAATAAATATAATAATTTACACCTTGTAAAGACGTTAATAGAAAGCTGTGATCCAATTAAAGTTATAGATTTATTGTCGATGGAAGATAGTTCAGGTTGTACTATTTTGCATTTATTAGTTCTACACGCAACTCATCGAAATACAATTTTAGAAAAAAAATCAGAAGATGATAAATTGCGTATAGATATGTTAAAGTTTATTCTTGATTTCTTTCCCGAAGATAAGTTATATAATTTTATTTCTCATACTAATGTCACTGATGATAATATACTTTCTTTGTCAGTGGAAAAAGAATATATCCAATATATTGAATATATATTGGATATATTGGATAATGAACAACTTTTTAAGTTATTTAACATTAAAAATAAAAGATCGGAAAATATTCTTACCCAGGCAATCGCAATAGGAAATACTTATATAATATCAATGATACTATCTAAGTGTAATAAAGATGAGGCTTTTTATTTATTAAACCAATCAAATAATTTATGAAATAAATTATATTTTTTTTGTCAATGTTTATCTTTTAAAACATGAATAATTACTCATATAAAAAATAGAATGGCGAATTACATATTGAAAGATGGTATTTTTCATTTTCCTCCCCAATATTCAGTTAATGTAAGAAGACAAACGCGATTTAAAAAAATGTTTATTAGAATGGTGCCTCATGATTCCCCTCGCATATCAAATACTAACTGGGAATTAGACGAAGAAAAATCATTCAAGATAGATGACGTGAAAAATATTACTTCTGATATGGTGGCTGAAATATGGTCGGAAACAGGACAAGAAAATGGAAAAACTTTAAGAAGCGCGCCTACGTATGTAACCAGTGGTAAAAACATAGGAAAAAAGAATATGACTACACCATTCACCCAAGCGGTAATTGATACAATGTCCAAATGGAATAAAGACGCCAGAAAAGGAGGGTATGTTATAGATAAATCCCAGCTTGGTATAATTCAGGAAGGACGAATAAAACCTATGGCATTACATAGTTTCCCCCCACAGCCTAAAGATGGAAATTTCGATATTAAAGACAATAAATATTGGGTACCCGGAAAAAAGTGGTTTATAGCCTCAAAGGTAGACGGAAATCGTATGATGGCGGATAAAGATTCTTTCTGGGGTAGATCCGGAGATCACCCGCCCAATTCGTTTTCTCATATTAGAAATGATTTAGCTGCTGTTTTTCAAAAATGGCCGGATATAATTTTTGATGGGGAAATTTATAAACATGGAGTACCCCATCAATTAATTAACGGCATATATATGAATGAAAGTACATCTTCAGTAGATATGGAATACTGGATATTCGATGTAGTTTTACCAAATATAAATACTCCTTATCAAGAAAGATTAGAATTTTTAAGGACAGCATTAAAAGATGCCGGACCATCTATAGTTCTAGTTGATTCGGTATTAGTTGATAAAGAAAAAGATATTGAAGATATTTATAAAGAACACTTGAAAAAAGGATATGAAGGTAGCATTTTAAGAGATCCTTATGGAGTATACGAAGCGAAAGGCCGAAAGGAAATAAGATCCGAAAGTGTATTAAAGTTAAAACCGGTATATGACAGCGAATTCGAAATAGTAGACTACTGTGATGGCAAAGGAAGAGACGCCGGTGCTATAATATGGAAATTGAAAATGCCTAATTCAGATGTCATATTTAGCGCGAAGCCTAGTATGACAATAGCCGAAAGAAAAGAGCTATTTAATAAAGTAAAAAATTGTAATGGAGTCGGGTTTATAGGTAAAATGATGAATGTATTGTATGGCGACACTACCGATGAAGGAATTCCTCGTTTTCCTCGCGCAACGCATATTAGAGATGATATTCCGTAAAAGTACTATAAAATATATTATTTTTGTCAATTATTATTGTAAATTTCTATTTTAATTTTACAAACATTCTTATATATTATTTAAAAATGGATATATTTTTCGTTTTTCCCGTTCATTTATTTTTTAATATTGACAAACTGAAAAATAAGACCGTTTTTTTATTGGAAGAGCCTGTATTTTTTACTAAATTTAAATTTCATAAATTAAAATTGGCTTATCATAGGGCCACGATGAAATCATACTATCAATATCTAGTTAATAACAAAATAGAAGTTAAATATATCGAATTTAATTCTATAACTAAGGATTTCTATAAATCATATAAAAAAATTTATATGTATGACCCATGCGAAAAAAACTTAGTTAAAAAATTAAAAGACGCGATACCAAATATCACAATATTGGAAACTTTAAATTTCTTAGTAAACGAAAAGGAAATAAAAGATAATGTTAATGAGTTCTATAAAGGTGGAAAATATATACATAAAAATTTTTACATATGGCAAAGAAAAAGATTAAATATATTAATGAATGGAGATAAACCAATTAACGGCATATGGTCTTATGATACCAGTAATAGAAAAAAACTACCAAAAAATATAAAGATAGTAAATATTTCAGATGACGAAAAAAATACAATAAAAGAAGAAGCGGCGGAATACGTAAATAAACATTTTAGTAAAAATTATGGATCGCTAGATAATTTTATATATCCTATAAACCATGAAGACACCGTAAAGTGGCTAAAAGCTTTTATTAAGCATAAATTTAAAGAATTCGGACCCTATGAAGATGCTATCAGTAATAAAGATGTATTTATATTTCATTCCGGGCTATCCCCTATGATGAACATAGGGTTAATAACCGATAAAGAAGTAATAAGCTATATTATGAAATATAAAAATAAAATTCCTATCGAATCATTTGAGGGATTCATTCGCCAGGTTATTGGATGGCGAAATTATATGTATACCACTTACATATTAGAAAGTGATAATTTACAAAAATCTAATTTTTTTAATCATACAATAAAATTGGACAAAAAGAAAATGTGGGGTGTAAAAAGCACGGGTCTACCTCCCGTTGATGATGCAATAAAAAAAATAGTTAATTATGGATATGCTCATCACATAGAAAGATTAATGATATTGGGCAATTATATGTTATTGTGTATGATACATCCTAAAGATGTATATAATATATTTATGGAATGGACGATAGACGCGTACGAATGGGTTATGATTCCTAATATATACGGAATGAGCCAGTATAGTTCTAATATTATGACACGCCCTTATTTCTGTTCCGCCAATTATATATTAAAAATGAGCGACTACAAAAAAGGGGAGTGGTGTCTACTATGGAATGCCATATATTATAATTTTATAAATGTACATCAAAAGGTTTTGGAAAAGAATTATGCCACTTCTAGACAAGTCGCTTTTTGGAAAAATAAAAGCGATTCTGATAAAAAAGAATATCTGGATATTGCGAAAAAATATTTAAATAGCTGAACATTAATTACCTCCTCTCTTTAAATTAGTTACAAGACAATATTTTTACATTAAGTCATTTTTTCTTCTAGGGATTGGGTTTTATGAAAAATGAAATACGATATGTTGTAATCGCTAAATTTCTTTAATGTCGCATTTTTATATCTGCTAATGATAAATTTTTGATGTTGATCGAAAAATTTACTCAGCATCAAAACGCCGCCGTCAGAAACTAACATCATGGTCTTACCAATAATTTCTTCTAAATTCTTTTCAAAGTGCTCATTTTCTAAAACATCAGTATACCAGGCGCCACCTGCATCCGGCATAAAAACTAGGTCGTACTCATTTTTATGCGATTGTATAAAGTCATTACTCCACACATCAGCGATAAAATGTTTTGTATGTAATTCATTAAATAATTTTTTACCTCGTATATCTAAAATATCAGCCGTGTGGTATCTAAATACGCCCGGAGAATATTCACTTTGTATTTGTTCGAATAATTCACCTAAAAAGTGTCCTGATAAATCATCATTTAAATTCTTAGGATGGCACAAAACTAAAGCTTGAGGCATTTTTAAAGAACTTTGAATAATAAGCACTTATTATTCAAAGTTCTTTAAAAATAATGAATTTTATATAAATAATATATAAAATTCATAGTATTAACTAAAAATGAGTCCGTGTTATAACGACGATGAATCAGAACACAAAAAAACTTTTGCGAGTACTTTACTTTATATAAATCAGTTAAGACTCGATTTTTGTTTAACCTGTAAAAATCAAATTCATCAGGTTGAGGGAAATTTTAGCAGAGAGGCATGGGACCTTTGCTGGTGTGAGATTGGAGAAGAAATTGAAAAAAATAGAGAACGCGCGGAAAATAAAATTGATCTAGATACTTACGACTGAAACTTATGTGATTAATATTATTTACTTTATATTACTTAATTTTAATTCTAACATATCATTTCTTAATTGTTCATATTTTAAATCTTTATCTTTTAATTTATATTCATTTATTTCGGTAATAGAGTTTATTTCTTGCTTGAGGTCTTTAATTTCGGAAATTAAATCTGTAACAATTTCCTTGGTATGCCGTTCCGATATAATTATATTGTTTTTTTATCTGTTTTTCATGAGTGGGGTTTATAGCAATTAGTTCAGTATATTTTTCGTATTTAACTGGAATCTCGATAGTCTGAAAATATTCTTTAAGGCTTGTTTCAGCTTCTGATAGAAATTTAGGATCAATATATGAAAAATCCATAAGTCCTAATTTAACTCCATTTATTTTTTTTTCATATTCTAATACATGTTCCGCCGATCTTCTATCTAAATCATCAGTTAATCCATATTTAATAATAATGAAATCATCCTTTATCTCATCACTTAAATTCAGTGATTGCCGTAATGTTTTAGCAGTCCCTAATGAAAATCTATAAATACACGGCACTTTCTTAGAACAAGCTTTAAATACCGCCCTAACATTCTTAACTGATTGTCCGATTATTTTAGCGCCTAATTCTTCTTTATGTTCATCACTACCCATTTGAATTGTAAATAATGTATCAGTAGCCCACTCACGAAATAGTTTTGCCTTTTTACTTCTTGATGAATATAGAATTTTTATCATCCCCTCATATGTAATAAATAACTGTCGTTTGTAATCATTTTTAGTGGGGTTCTCAATATTTTGCAGCGCAAATAATTTATAATCAATATCAACTGTATAATAATCATATCTTTTATCATATAAAATATCATGTATCAAACTAGGCATTTCAAATTCAGTTGATACATTCTTAGCTAAGAAGTAAATGCCTTTACGTATTCGTTCGCCCCGAGTCTCTATTTCGGCAATATTACCATCAGAATCTTTAAATTTTTCATGATCTTCTAAATGTAAGATAGGCGGTGCTTCGGGGTATTCATATAATTCTTCTTTACTTTCCGCCGACTCAGGCATCATTTTCGGAACATTTGCGACGACCCATGATTCAAGAAGTAGTAGAGGGGCTTTAGTAGATGGTTTATCTTGATGGCTACATGATGTCCATCCGTATCTTTTTGAAAATGTGGCATAATGAATATTTGCGTCATCTATTTTCTTCTTCATTATTATGTCCCTAATTCCAGCAGATGTTCCAATAAAATATGCTGGATCATACTGTTTAAGAATCTTCGCATTATAATAATTCTTATTATTAATGATAATAACTTTGGGTCTTTCTACGGTAGTCATTATGCAAACAATTCGTTTACTCAGTGTTATTGGTATATATGATATATGTATACTATCTTTAAATGAATTACAAAGCTGTATTAAAAATGATGACTCTAGATATTATTATCATTTTCTTTTTTGAAATTTGATTTTTTTTTGCTATTTTTAATAATAGGCGTGAGTACAATTTATAATCGTAAAAGATGTGTATTGATTATAAATGTTTACATATGGAAAATTTTTCACATACTTTAAAATCAATCGAAGCAAGATGTAATCCAGTATACAATTCCGGGTATGAACATGTGTTTGAATTTAGGGGGCTTTCATATCTCGACGACGACTACAATATTTGTTTAGAGCCGCAATTTCTGTCATCATTTTGTAAGTGCGGAAATTATACGGATCTTGATAATATTTGGTGGTATGATGATTCGCATTATGCAGTTTGTCGTTGCGCTTCGAAAAAAGAATTTTTAAATGAACGAGAAATAATCGACATCCGTTGTAGAGATTGTAATTGTTTACCTATTGTCATTTATTGCAAGTATAAAGAAGATGGTAAAGATGACAAAAAAGGAGAGCTTTTAGGAGACCTCTCTGGTTTCCATTTCAATGGTTATCTCTGCAACCATTGCTATAATATCAAAATGGAAGATCTCGACGAGATCAAAACAATGATAGAAGAAACAATGCGTCCCCCCAACCAGGGAAGGAGTTTGTGAAGAGCAGGCCTCTACTAAATTTTTTTTAAAATATGTTTTTTTTAAATTTATATTTAACGATACATGACGTCCTTTATTGATTTAAACTCTGAAATTTTACTAATATGCTCATTCTTAAGCCCGGGAGATCATAATAGTTTATTATCAGCTTGTAAGTTTTTACATGAAAATATGGGATTTAATAATATAGTTCCATGGGATAAGACGTGTATAATTAAAGATTCTGAACATTTTAACAAGATTAGTATGTATACGGGATTTAAACACATAAAAGACATGACTATAAAGAATTCAATTAATATATTTAAGCTGTCCTTATTTAATAAATTATCTGGATTATTAAAACTTAAGCTTTGCGGGCATAATAGTCAAATTCATAATATTGAAGGAATAAATGTATTGAATAAATTAAATACTCTCGTAATTGATCGTTACACAAATATGACAGATATATCGCACATATCCACGATGCATAATATAACTGATTTATCTATTTTAGATTGCTTCAGATTAATAAATTTCACTCCATTAAGTTCTATGTGTAATTTGAATAAACTATCATTAACTTGTTTCAATAAAGGCGGGCTAGATGCAATTAGTAATTTGATTAATATCAAAAATCTTTATATTAATCTATTCAGTACCGCTGACATAAGCTTATTATCAAATCTAAAAAATTTAGAAGTATTATCAATTAAAATTACTAATAGTATTTTTCCCGGTTCCATTAGACACTTACGATATGGATTTATCACCACTATCTTCATTGAAAAATTTATTTTCTCTATCATTGGATTCATATAGTATATATTTTCTTTCTCATATTTCACTATTAACTAATTTAACTAATGTTGAAATATTAACACCGAAAATAGTGGATATAACAGGTTTCTCTGAATTAATTAATATTAATTCACTAAAAATTAGATCAGCCCAGATTTTTAACATAGACCCCCTTATTAAGTTAGTAAATATAGAAAATCTAAGTTTAATGTGTAGAGAATTAATTAATATTTCTGCAGTTAGTAAATTCCTCAAATTAGTATCATTCACATGCGAAACGGATAGGTCATTAGATATATGTCCAATTTTAAATCTAACTCAGATGGAGGAATTAAACATTTCATGTGCAGAATTGGTAAATATGGCGGCTTTAAACCGATTGGTACATATAAAAACTCTTAAAATTTTAGTAATCTATTATTTAAAGACTATAATCCCAATTTCTTATTTATATAATATTACACATCTTGAAATAAATAATTATAATGGTAAAGATATATCATCATTAAGTAATTTATCTAATTTATTACATATTATATTTGATACTTGTATTAGACTAAAAGATATTAGTGCATTATCTAATCTTAAAAATTTGAGATCTATTACATTTAGTTATTGTAGTTCTTTAATTGACATTAAACCATTAATTAATCTACATAATCTAGCATATCTTAAAATATATAAGTGTAATAAATTAATAGATATATCACCAGTGCCATATTTAGATAAATTAAAAATATTTATTTTGAAAAATTGCAATGAAATAGATATGACTCCCATATGTAATATGAAAAATCTACGTGAATTTCATATATGTGTATGTTATCACATGCCAGATTTGTCCAAATTATTCCATTTACACAATTTAAATATATATACAAGTTATCACTAAAGATAACTTAATATTCATGTTACGCAGCTATAGTTTTTTTTTGCATATATATAAAAAAATTAGTATCATTTTATATTACTAACTCTTTAATTAAAAGTTAGTGTTGTTAAATGATACATTCTCTTTCAAATGATATTATTTTAAGTGTACTTATGCCTGTCTTATGTACGCCTGATTTCGCTAGATTATTGTGTATTAATAAAAAGTTCAATAATGAATATAAATCATGCATGATTTACTATAAAGAAATAGATTATGTTCATTCTATTTCTAATTCGCAAATAATACACAGCATATCTATTTTTCCCACGTATTTACCAAATAATTTATTAGTATTGAATTATTTTAAGCGCATATATAATCTAGAACTTATTGGTTATTGTGGGACTGTGGATATTTCGGCAATAGTACATCTTAAATCACTTAATACTTTAAATCTCAGTGAGTGCCGCAAAATAACAAATATTTCTTTACTGAGCGGCCTTAAAGATCTTACTACTTTAAATTTAAGTGGATGTTATCAGATAAAAAATACATCCCAGCTGGGTAAAATAGTTACTCTTAAAAATTTAAATATTAGTAGATGTTATAAAATAAAAAATATTTCATCGTTAAGTAATCTTAAGGAGCTTACTGAATTGAATCTTAGTTACTGCAATCAAATAACGGGAATCTCCTCACTGGGGTATATAGTTAATCTCAAAAAATTAATTCTACATAGCTGCAATCAAATTATCAATATTTCTATACTGTGTAATCTGGTTGCGCTTACTAATTTAAGTCTAAGCGGATGTAATTTGATAACAAATATTTCATCGTTGAGTAATCTCGTTGATCTTGAACATTTAAGTCTTAATAGATGTTATATGATATCTAATATATCTTCATTGGGATATCTTCGCAAACTTAAAACATTAGATCTTGAAGACAACTGGTTGATAGAAAATATTTCGCCGCTAAGTAATCTCGTTAATCTCATAACTCTAAATATTAACGGGTGTTATAGAATAACTGATATTTATTCATTAAGAAATCTTAATAATCTATTAACTTTAAAAATTAGTGACCGCCGACTTATAAGCAATATTTCTTTATTGGGCAATCTTACACAGTTAAAGATTAACTGTGTATAAGATCTATATTTTTTATTAGACTATTTCATTAATTAATAAAATAAATAGACTATTTATTTTATTTTTTCTTCTATGTTATATATACTGAAATTATAGTAATTCAAAAAAATGAGTTTCGTCGTTGATGGAGGAAATGCATACGGTGGTAATGCATTCACAGATTTAATAGAAAATGGTAATAAATTGACACCTTCTTCTTCTAACCTTGGAAGGATTATTGCTAATTTTTCACCCGGTGGAATGGTGAAATTTGGCGCTGATTTAGTACCTGATGGTGCCTCAATGGGATTGAGAATAGGATCAGCTATTCTTGTATCGTTATTAGTTATAACTGTGTGGTTAATGTTTATTAATGGATGTTGGGCTTTTAGTCAAAATATAGCATTTAGAAAAATTCCCGGAATACCGGCTAATTATATGGATATGTCAGGAGAGAAAGGTCTTACACGGTGCTCGACTACAGCGCGAGCTGATTATACAGCATTGAAAGCAGCTGATGATGCTACACAAAAGAGTACCACAGCATCAGCTCCCGATAAAACGGCATCAACTGCTTTATTAGGAATACAAAAAGCATACATTCTAGCATTAAATGAGATAGGAAAACATAAAAAACTAGTATGGCCCGAATGGAAAGATGCGTTCGGCGGTGCTGCTCGCCCTGTTATTGAACTTCCCGGTGCTTCGTATAAACAGGGTTTCGGTGGCAGCAGACACAGTAGTCCCGAATTCGAAGATGTACCAAACTACATCTTGCGTAAAGAAGATCAGCAACAGGACGCTCTTAATCTTTACACTCGTCTTAAATCTATGAATGAAGAAAGCCGAAGCTGGTCTCAATTCTGGGCTGACTATCAAGCAAAAATGAATCTAGGATATGGATCAAGAGGGTTATTCGATGATGTCGGAGGCCCAGGGGCTTTCGAAGTTAATAACACTGCTGTTATTAAAGGTCTAGCCACCGGCGCTACAGGGCGTAAAAATGAAGGACAATTCCTCAAACCCGAAAGAGATGGATTTAGATCTAATCCGTATGGAGTTCAAGGTATGAGAGTAAGATCTATAGATCCTACGTCAATGTACTAAAAAAACTAAAAAAATATATTTAATCTCAATTAAAATTTATAATCACCGTCGAATACCCAGCCGCCGTTAGAATGAGCTTTATCTATCTGATCCATGATAATCTTAATCTCGGCCATCCAAGTAGTTCTAACAATATTTGGCTCCTTTAATTTATCCAGTTCGGCTGTATATTTTTTTATTTTGAGCCTTAATTTTTCGACACACTTTTTACTCATCTGCCTATGATTCATAAGAAGATATTTATATGACGCTGCGTCTCCAAAAACAACATTGTGTATTTCACTATTAGCAACGCACGGCGACTTTATTTTAGATTCATTAAACTTAAGGAATTTGGCCGCCTTAAGAATAGCATCTTGTTCATCATCTTCTTTTTCGGGCAAATCCAGTTTCTTATACTCATCTATATACCTTAATTTATTTTCTGTCATACTTATTTGCAGTTTAAGTATTATTTTCATTCTCTCGAATCTAACAGGATACATCTTCCATCTTTCTAAGAACCACGGGCACATCGCGCTCTCATAAGAATAAAACGTTTCTACGATTCCGGCGTCATTAACAAAATTAAGCCCCATGTGATAATGTTTTTTTAGATATAAATATTCCTGCAACGGCGTGAAATGCTCAGACCCATAAGACTCATTTATTTCTTCAATTGCTCCCGGCAGCAACCTAAAAGTTATATTAATGTTCATCATAGTAGAAGAATCAATAATAGTTTTATGGTCTATGAGCTTTCTATTCATTAGACACATATCGTTCCACTTATCCCCGCGGTCCTCTAACATTTTTTTTCTTTTAGTATCGCCGTTTAAATAAGAGTCGTTGGATACTTGGTAGGGCAGTTCAGTTATAGTTACTTCCATCGTTTTTTTATTGTAGGAGCATGTACCCACTGTCCACTCCACGCCATCGATTGATACAATAGTACCATTCCAGTTCGGGGTCCACGGCCTCATAGGTATCATCTGCTTGCCGTCCAATAGACGATTTATATTTTCTATAACGTCATTTGGATGTCTAGCTAATTTAAGAATAGACCATCCCGTTCCACATAACGAAGATGTCTCCATTAAATGTATAGGCAAAACAGGACAAAAATGTTTTGGTATAGTAGATTTACCATCCTCGATATCCATTTTCAATAATTCCATGTCTACTGAAGGATAAATATCTAGAATAATAGGATTTCCTCTAATGTCTATATATCTCGGCGCCCCGGCATCGTCATTCGAAAATCGAGTACCAAACTGCGATATCGGCAATCCGACCGGTATATTTCGGGCCCCTATAAAATCCTGAGTCATCCATATTATCGCGCCGTATAGAGACGCGTCCCCATGATGGTAGCCAAATTTTTCGGCTATGTACGCACCCAACTGATACACTTTGCAATCTTTATTTTTTTTACTTTTTATATAATCAATAATACCATAAAGAATTCTACGATGAGATAAAATGCAGCCATCAATGATATTATTTATTTTGCACATTATGTTATACTGCTGCTCCTCTTTCGTAAAATAATTCAGACATTCAGATAAATCTACTTCTTTCCTGTCTTCAATATACGGAATTGGTATAGGCGGCGTCATCAACAATTCTTTCCGTATCGCCGTATCAGTCCCAAAATACGAATTCAGTGTTATAGCGGCTTTTTTCTGAGTATCTGAATATGCGATACGTAATTTATCATACTGGCCGAACATACGGGAACATTCTCTATTTGAATGAGTAGCAAGCCCTTTATACCATTTAACGTCCCATCCAGTCACGTTTCCGCCGGTAAATTTATTTGACCATAAAGAAAATTCATCTTGCGATTTAAATTCTAGGGCTTTTTCTTTTTTGTTATGAGGATAAGCCCTAATGAGCGGCGTGTCCATATATCCAAGAAAACCAGGTATATCTATTAAGCCCGGCCAAAAATAATGGACATTACTTATCATGATAGGACCTATCTTACCCATTCCATGAGGATCCTTATCAACGACACAGGTTATCTTTCTATAATTTAATTCCTTTATGTTATCATTATTATATTTTTTTCCATATTCAAGACCAACGGCGGTCATAAAATCACACCATATATCATTATTGATCAGTTTTTTATTTGGTTCGGAATATGAAGTGCCGCCGAATTTATGCACGGACAAATTTTTCAGGGCGTTGATGGGGCACCCTCCTAAAAGAAAGATGCCGATATATTCTCGAGAAAAAGGAATGGATGCATCTGCCATTGCTGTTCTCGCTGATGATTTTGCGGAATCACCCTCGAATAATAACAGGTCTGATTTTTCGTGGCCTTTTTTATACGCGGGGATATATTTATCGGTATTTATTATGACGGCTCGCTTCTTAACTTCCGTTTCAGTTTTGATTATATATTGCGTTCCTATAGCTTCCTCTATAAATGGCCATACCTTATTTAAGTACGTTTTAGGCCAGATATATTTGGACATATAATCTTTGTGGTTTTTCATTTTCAGATTATTTTTTATTTGTGCATCAAAAATAAGATCCGGCAAAGAGCCTACTATCATTATACTAATGTTTGCAGTAACCAAATTTTTTCTCCACTTTACTTTATCTTTGAGCATTTTTTCCACTTTCGTCCTTGAATCGGCAGCTATGCAATCTAGTATCCAGTCAAAATGAATGCCGGATTCTATATACCCGCCATTAATTATAGATATACGTTCTGCTTTCCCGGATTCGGTTATAGGACCCACTGCTACGTTTAATTTCCATTCGGGGTGATCGAGCTCGAAATAAGAATGCTTATTATCAAAATACATTTCGGCGAGCTGCTTCGCATTCTTGATCGGAATTTTTATATCATTATAAAATATATTTATGCCTGAATATGCAGCCACTTGGTACGCCTTTGCTTTAAAAACCGCATTCAGTGTGTCAAATACATTTTCCGGAAGATTTTTGTAATGCGCGAAATCGATAAGAAAAGTAAAACATGTCCCTCCTTTTTTTAATTTAGATGGCGCGCTGCTAATCGATTTTATATCCGGCGCGTTAATAATAGTATTGCATTTTTCTATTATTTGCGTATAATATAATTTTCGTTCGGTATCGGCGCACTCTATCTTCATTCTAACGGACATGCTAGTAGTGGCTTTTAACCCAATTCCGTGAACCCCCAACGAGATACGTTTATGCGGGGACGTCTTATCATGGTTAGATCCCGATAAGAATTTAGTACATAGCATTTCCGGCAGCCATATCTCATTTGCATTACTATCTCTAACTTTAACGACAGGGATAGTAGGACCGTTATTGAACATAGATGTTTCTCCCGTCTTTTCATCGAAATTTATACGAAAGGTGTCTACGGAAGGGCATTCATTAAGTCGATCGAGCATGTTAGCTATATTTTCCATTCCTATCTGCACTATAGAAAATGGATAATCTCGATTCACTAATACGAATTTATCATTAATGATAACATGCGTGGAATGCGTTTCTACTTCGTGCGAGCCTACCCACATACTAGTGGATTTCACCGATTGTGATTCGGTAAGCTGTACATAAGTTTTACACGCGTTTTCATCCACAGATGTCTGCATGGTTCTATATATCTTACTATTTTCATATTTTTAAACAACGACACAAAAAAAATAATAAGTTACCGGTAACCTACATTTATTAATATTCTTGATCTTGTTCTTGTTCTTGTTGAACTATGCCATATCTCCTCATAAATAGCATTATGCCCCTTTCGGATATAATATCACGCACATATACATCGTTATGCATCACCGCGCCCATTATCTTTATTTTATTATCGGCGCATACATTTTTATGGCATCCAGTAGTGTTCCAATCCATTTTTTGACAGTTTTTCGAGCAGTAAAGAGATGTATAACAAACCGAGCAATATAATTTACCTTCTTTTGTACATCCTTTTTTATTACATAATTCATCTCTTAGCATCTCTATGGCATCCCATTTACAGTCGCATTTTTCGCATATACGAGCAGACGCATAATTTAATCGTAAAATGTTATCTTTAAATTCTCCGTAATTACCGTCGCAGGAGCAATTTAAGATGCAATTGAATTGCTCATTTGTTAGCTTTAAATCAGTCATATGTTTCATTATTTTGGAACTATTTTTGATACCTTCCTCAGTCATCTTAACCTTGTCTACATCGCCGTCAACGATAATTCTTTCAGATAATCTGTTAATGGAGGTATCCATGGATATAATACTACTGTTATACTATATATTTATATTTTCAAATTTTATAATAGTTTATTTCCTTACCCTTTGATATATCAATAATAATATGTCATATTTTCTTACTAATCTAATAATAATATTTATAATATTATGTTTATTGTCTGGATGGTTTTTCTATAAACTGATATCAGTTTATAAACTAGGAATGTCGTATATATTAGATAATATATATTTAGGCAACTGGGGTGATTCTACTAGCTCTGAGATTGATAAAAAAGGAGTTAAAAGAATATTAACTCTCAATAAAAAACATATACATTCACCCGAAGAAAGAGCAGAAATGGAAAAAAAGAATATCGTGTATAAATATATAAAGATAGAGGATAAGCCCGATTCTCATATATCTGATTATTTCGATGAGGCCATCGAATTTATTAAAGGAGCGGGCGGCGACCCTGTATTGGTTCATTGTTCATACGGCGTATCTCGATCAGCTAGTATAATAATAGCTTATCTAATAAAAGAAAAAAATATGACATACGAACAAGCATTAAATTATGTTAAAATGATGCGGCCCCGAATTAATCCAAATAGGGGATTTAGAAAGGAGCTATCTGATTTCGCCGAATAAGATCATATTAATATATATTAATATACATTAAAACGTATTTAAGAAAACGGGTATATAACTTATATAATTCAATATGGCTAAACCATCCGCGTTTTACATCGATTCAAACAAATCTTCTATGTATTATAATTCTAAGGAATTATTTAATTACGATGCGTCATTTTACTATGGCTGTAAAACTAAACCTAGAACAATAATAACAAAAAAGATGATACCCGAAACAGAATACTTATTCGCTAATCAGAAGGCTAGTGAGTGGAATTTAAGTAACGCGGCATGTAAAAAAGCGCAACTACTAATTTCCAAAAAATGGGTAGACCAATATTTCTTTAAAGTGGCAGAAGGACCTGTCATAGTGCCTCCTATAGTTACTATAGAACAAAAAATAGTTACTCAAGATGATGAAGTTAAAGTTATTTCGGATCTTCCTGAAATACTACGATTAGAAGATAATGAAAAATTTAAAGATAGTAATGGAAAGATAATTGAGATAGAAACACGAGGCGAGCGAAAAGAAGATCATATTTATTTCAAATGTAAAGATGTCAGTATTGCATTCGGGATTCTTAATTTAAATGATAGTGTAATTAATAAAAGAGGAAAATATACAAGAAATATTGATTATAAAACTTTTAATCGCAAAAATAAACTAGTTAATAACCGGTCTTGTAATAATAAAACAGTTTTATATTTAACGTACAGCGGACTATTACGAGTATTATTTGTGTCTCGTAACGCAAACGCAGAAGCATTTAGAAAATGGGCTACTCATAAACTGTTTACTATTCAAATGGGGAATTCAGAAGAGAAAATACAATTGAGTGCAGATATAGTAGATATACCAGGGAAAACATTTAGGACTTTCGTGAATAAATATATGAATAAAATACCATCTATATATTTAATGTCTCTCGGTACCGTCGGGATGCTTAGAGATACTTTTGGCATCGATAAAAATATGCCGGATGATAGTATTGTGTATAAGTATGGTTTTACTGATGATATATGGCGTAGAACAGGTGAGCTTATGACCAAGTATAATAAACTAAAAAATGTAATTTTGGATCCTACTATGTTTTGTATTATTGATCCTAAATATACATCTGATGCTGAGGGTGATATCCGTTCTGAATGTAATGCGTATGAAGTAAATTTACCAAGTAATGAATATAAAGAATTAATTGTGCTAAATAAAAAACAATTTGAACATGTAAAAAAGAATTACGCGAGAATAGGCCGCGATTATACCGGGCATACTTTAGAGCTGCAGAATCAGATAACAGAACTAAAAAACGAGATAAGAGAGCTAAATCATGAAAACGAGAAATTAAGAACTCTTGTCGTTACCAATAAAACGTTGTATGATGTCGAATTGAAAAATAGAGATTTACAGATAGAAATCTACAAATTACAGCAAAAACAGAGTAAATGATTCAATTCCGTGATTTTAAAAAAATGAATTTAATTTATATTATAATGGTCTTCTTAGCTTTTAACACTATGAGTAATCTTGCAAACCCCTCTGACCAGTTAGTTAGTCTAAACAATTATCGCAGTATCGATGATCAAAAAAGACTCGAAGCGTACAACAAAATTTGCAAATACGTTCTAGAAAAGCTATTTACCAATCAAATGTGCTGTAAAATGGAAAATGGTGAAATATGTATGAACTACGTCTCGTGGAGAACTGTGCATTACATAGGAGATAAAAGACCATGGCCGGATTATAGAAGATTTCTTACCTGCGCTAGACATTTATGCGAATGCCATAACCCTGACTACGTAAACGATTCTATCGGCTTTTGCCATCACTGCGAAGAAAAATTTTGCGGACGTTGCGGTCATGGTTGCGAATGCAGACCTCTTTAATTTTTACTATTTTTTTTAATTAAAAAAAATAGTTATTATATTTATAATATCAATGATTACTAATTCAAAAATATATGTTGAACAGGGAACGCCTGCTTCTCCTGGTATTGTATTTAGGGGTAATCCTATAACAGGGATGAGTGGAGCCGGTGGTGATTTTAGTTTAAGTATCGATAATGTCGAAAAATTAAAATTGAGTAATGCCGGAATTTTATCATTACCCGGCTATTCAGGCAATAACGGAAAATACCTAAAAATGGACGCTTCTGGCGTCTTATCGGCGGATACCCCGGCCGATGGCGGTGCTACAGGATCAGAAGTCACATACACCGGATTTGCTGTTAAACAAGACGGCGCCGAAAGTACTACAACTTCTGTTTTTGCTTCAAAAGTAAACAAGGTTATAAAACTCATATTTGAAGAAATTAAAGTTAATCTGTCCGCGACAACAAATACAATTAAATCACGTATTCTGCCTAATAACGCCTTATATCCCGATATGACATATAATTATATGTCACCCGTTTTTATCAATAATAAACAGGCATATGGTAGATTTGTACAAAATAATAGTGAATATTATTTTGAGTTTCTCACTTCCCCCACTTTGGCGTGGGATGCAGGAACTCCTATCACCATCCAACCTTTTACTATAACTTATATAAGCGCCAATAATACAGCATTGACTGGTATTACATGGGGTACTACTTATTACGATACAGTATCTCCAACCATTACAACATTTAGTTCTTCGGGTTCAGTATCGGCATTTGGTGATATTAGATATATTAATATTGTATTTAACGAAATAGTAATTAATTTTACAATAAGTGACTTATTAGCAGTAGGAGGATCGCTTAGTGACTTTGTTGGTAGTGGGTATACATATAGTGTTACATACACTGCTAATACTGCAGGACCATATTCAATACAAATATCGGGAGTATACACAGATGTAAGCGGAAATACAGGCCCGGGACAAACACTTAATTTGAGTAATAGTCAATATCTAGATGGATCAACTCCTGTAATAGCATTAGGATTAACTAGATTATTAACATCGTATACTACTAACAAATGCGTACAAGTTAGAAATGCAGCAAATGCATTACTAGATATAGGTTTTGTGAATAATACATTTGATGTAAGTACATTTAATACTCATAAAGCATCGGGGGGTAGTGGATTATGTAAGGTTGTCATATGGTATAATCAAACAGGAGTTAATCATTTTTATGCTCAAGATGGTGTAAATAGAGAGCCTGAAATTAGTATTGTTGACGGAAAACCATTAATAACATTTTTAGGTAGCGGGGCTAATTATTTATATTCTATGCCGTATGCAAATGGTTCAATATTCGGTTTTGGTATTCAAAATAAACATACGTCTTACGTTACATTTAGTTCAACTTTTGCAAGTCACCATAGTATATTTACTACACCTGTCAGTGGAAATAATATATTTAACCTTAGTATGAATAATACTACTATCACACACATACATCAAGGTGTAAGTGTTACTGTAGCCGAAACTACTTTAGATTTTAATAATGGTACAAAATATTTTGTAGAACACGTATATAATCAAGTTACTAGTAACTTGACTGTAGGAAATTATTCTAATACTGTAACTAATTCAGCCGCTGCGACCGGGACCACACCTGATGCTAATCTTGTTTTAGGTTATACCACTTCTACTACAAATCCATCTAAGTTTACTGGGCAAATATATTCATATATAATGTATCCAACTGACATTAGTACTACTATTAGAAATACAATAAAACAAAACATTTTACAATAAAAAAAATATGTTTAACTGTTATTTTTTTTATCTAATGATAGACGTAGATGAAATATAATGTTTATAACTAAAACATAAGAATGTTTTAGTTTAGAGTCCGGGATACTTAAAAGATCGTTATTATTTTCACCTAGTTTTGTCCATATTATACTAGCAATTTTTGCTATAGTAGACTGTATATCTATATTTATTAAATTAAAACTACATTCTATGATATCTTTGTTATTATCAGATTCATGATATAAAATATATGAATCTGATATAATATGTAGATTGGTTTCCCATTTACATAACAATATATTCAACATATCGCTTATGTACTTATCAGAATAATCACAAGTGTTACTATTCTCACTTATAAGGCGAGCGCTAATTAAATACTTTTTTATACGATTTAATTCTTCTATTTGTTTTAAAACATTAATTACAAACATAGACGTATTATACATAATATAATCTGTATCCAGTTAATAAATTATATTACCAATAAGTAATAATAGTACTATTATATTCATTTTTTATCTAATTTATTTCTATATTATTTACATTATATAGAAATATTAATGAGTACTAGGTCGAAATTATATTTAAAAACTGGTAGTGTTACAGCACCCGCCATAACATTTAGAGGCACTAATAGTGGTATATCTGCGGATCTGGGTGATATAAGACTACATATTGATGGGGCGGAGAAATTAAAATTGAGTAATGCCGGAATTTTATCATTACCCGGCTATTCAGGCAATAACGGAAAATACCTAAAAATGGACGCTTCTGGCGTCTTATCGGCGGATACCCCGGCCGGTGGCGGTGCTACCGGATCTGAAGCTGTATATTCCGGATTCGCGGTCAAACAAGACGGAACAGAAAGTACATTAACATCTATATATGCGTCAAAAGTTAATAAAATTATAACTCTTGGATTTATTGCTAATCAAGTAAATTTATTAGCTAATACAAATACAATTAAATCGCGCATTCTACCTAATGACGCTTTGTGGCCTGATATGACATATAATTATATGACACCCGTTTTTATTAATAATAAACTGGCATATGTTAGATTTGCATACACTGACAATAATTATTACTTAGAATTTTTTACTTATCCAACTTTAGCGTGGGACGCGGGGGCTGCAATTACCATTCAGCCTTTTACTATTACTTATACAGGTGTTAATAACACTGCATTAACTGGTACTACTTGGGGATTGTCTTACTATGATATTACAAAACCGTATATTATAACATTAACTCCATCATCCGGCATCTCGGGAATCGAATACAACGATAATTTGATTGCGAAATTTTCTGAAACTGTTACAAAAAATTCAGGAACAGTCACTATTAAAGTATATGGGGTAGGAGGAGCTATCTTTGAAACTTTTGATATATCAGATGCTAGATGTACATTAAGCACTACTACTCTTACAAACGATACTCTTACAATTAATCCCACTGGGACATTTAGTAGTAATACTCAGTATACAGTTTTAATAGCAGAAGGTTCATTATTAGATATTTTTGGAAATAGGTTTTCTGGTATTATTTCTGAAGATACATGGAAATTTACAACTACTAATTCTTTAACTGTTCAATATCTCGATAGTTTAACTCCGGCCGCTACATGCGCATGTAGTGTTAATAAATTACTTTCTGCGTATGCTGGGCCGTGTGCTAAAATTAGAAGAGGTGGTGATAATATAGAAACAGATATAAATTTCAGCGCTGGAGTTATGGATATGACGGCCTTTAACACTCATGTTACAGGAGGAGGAGGTAATGGCTTAGGTTATATTCGTATATTATACGATCAGTCCGGAAATGGAAATCATTTTATTCAGACAGTTATAGCAGATCAGCCTGTAGTTAATTTTATTTCGGGTAGGGCTAATATTGTATATAACGGCACTAATACACGTTTAACTTCTATTAGAGGAAGTACAGCTAAGAGTAGTATGTCTATTTTAGGTTCTTATACAATGTACATAACGTATAAAACCACAACAACAGGAATAAGATATCTTTCCTCTGGGGGTAATGCTTACGGGGAAATAGAAATGCAAAATACATACTTATCTAATTTAAGTAACGGTACTCGTGTTGATGTTATTGAAGCAAATGGCGTTAATTTTCAAGATGGAACGCATCGTTTTATCGAAACATATAATAATGGAACAACTCTTGTGTTAAATACTGATCCTGGAACCTCTGATGCTTTAACAGGATCAATAGGCATAAGTGTATTAAATAACGACGGGTCGTTTTGGATAGGAATGCGAAATACATTATACCCCTGGAATGGTTCTATTAATACATTTATTACATTTGGAACGCAGATTCCAACCGGGAATCTGACTACTATTAGAAATAGTATCAAAAATATATAAAAAAAATTAAGAATAAATTTATTCTACTCGCTAGGAACATTCGCGATCTTATTAAATTGCTCTACCGTCTTGAGAAATTCCTTCTTATTCTTTTTTTTAGTATCGCCGCCGGGGGCGCTATCGGACCGGGATCCTTCTCCCTTAGGTCTGGCCCTCTTAGGAACTCTAGCTTCATCACCCTCCTTCCCTCTGCCTTTCTTCCATGGTGATTTTATTTTAGATATCATAGTATCTTTTTCCACGGGGTATGTATGCGCCCAAACAATTATCAACATTATTACCAAAAATACGAGACCTATAACACATAAACACGATTTTTTATGACTTATTATTTTGTCACGCAACGTTTCGGGTTTCTTTTTTTCTAATTCCATTTATCAATTATATAAATGTAGCTATAAAGTTAAAATCATATTCGAGGATACAATTATACTATTTAAATACTCTCATACATTTCATATGACCAGTGCTTAATATATGAGAACGCGCAAATCCATTTCTTTTCTTATATATTTTATCGCATGCCATACACCTAACTGTATTTTCATCTATAGACTCTATTATAGAGTCTCCGTACTCCTCCTGCTTGCTAATTGCGTATTCATTAAGTAGTTTTTCTTCGGTGTCCTTGCTCACCCGCGTGTCTTTATTTTTTCTTATTTTTTCCGCATCATTTATAATTTTCGCGGCTTCCTTCTGTTCTTTTATGTCACGTACATGTTGTTCATGATCTTTTATCACTCGCAATGTGGTTCCATTAAACGCCATTTTTCCGTATTGAATATGAGATCTTCCGTTTATAGTTGTTATAACACAGTCATCAACCGTATAATCATGAATTCCTTGAATATGCGAAATAATAATTACTTTCTCAAAATGCTTGGCTAGAGCGGGCAATACGACATTACACACATTAGCAAAATTATCTTTGTCGAGAGCCCCGAACCCCTCGTCCACAAATAAAATGCGGGGATGTGAAGATAACGTCAATGAACACAATACCTGCCTTAATATCAGATCCATGATGAATTTTTGGTATCCCGACGCTTGCTCGGCTGATATAATTTTGTCATCTATTTTGGTATTAATTGTTATTTCCTTGTCGTACGAAATATCAATCTCAAAATCGGCGGCAGATCTCAGTATATCGTTACATCTTAACTGTATATTCGCGCACATTGCTTTCATCATATGCTCCGGCACTCCCGTCTTATGATTTATTACTTTATCATAAATAATTCTATCGGAATATGACTGTTCTAATAAATCAATTTCTTTTTTATATTCATCGTCCGACTTCAAAAGCTGCTCATACTTCCCGATTTCTACTGAAACATACTCAATTCGATAATTTACATCTTCCAGCTTCTTTTTGATGACCGCGGACTCCTCCTCAAGTTCTTTAATTTCGTCCAATATATTTTCATTTATTATGGCAGCATCGAGCTTATCCTTTGTTTCTACGTATTGCAAATGTAATGTTTTATACCCGCCGAGATTTTTTATTCTCACATTTCTATCAGATCGGCGCTCTCGTAAATAATAGACCTTATTTGCCATAATCGCGATATCATTATTAAATTCATTAATTTTATTTTTTATAGAGTTATTATGAATATAATCATTATACTGCGACTTATATGAAGCGGTCTTCTTTAGTAAATTTATTGGCGTGTGTGCTTTATCTAAATCATTTTTTAAATTTTCACATTCTTGTTTTAATTTACCCAGACACATTTCTTCTTCGGCTATTTTTTTAACTAGCTCTATAACTTTTTCGGACGCCGCCTCATTAGATTTTGATACAGAAGCTTCGGCTAATAATTTTTTAATTTTCTTTTTATTTAGCGAAATTTCTTGTATCATATCTACCAGTATGACAATTTCTGATCTTATTTTTTCTTGCTCCACTAAAATTGTATTGATCTTTTCGTCGTCAATATACTGCATCGAAAATATCAAATCTTCTATTTTAGAAGCAATTGCTTCTATTTCTTTTTTATATCCATTTATTTCGAGTTCCGCATCCTTCGCAATTTTTGTTTCTACTATGTCATCAGTATCCATAATAGATGTATTAAATATATTAGCATTTTTGGAACAACATCGGCAATCATAATTCCATTCCATTAACGTTTGTAGATTTTCAATTGCTGATATTTTTGATATATCTATTTTTTTACTATATAATTTTTTATTCAGTAAATCAGTTTCTTTCGCTTTATTGTCCAATAATAAAGTTAAATCATCCGACCTGGTCTTTAATATTACCTTTTGATCTTGTGCTAATTTAATATTGTTATTTCTATTATCCCGAGCAACCGCCAATTGCGCATCTAATAGACATAGATCAGACCGGCGGTCTTCTAATTTCTTTTCATACGCGGCTTTATCGGGTATATCCCCAATACTATTAATATCATCTTCTATAAGAGATATTGATCTAGCATAGGGTTCTACTATAGATTTTTTTAATTTTAAATCAAGCTTGATCTCTTGTGTAAAAGATTCTTTCCTTTTAATCTGATCATTTATTAACATTAACGAAGAAGAAATATTACTTACTTTCTGTGTACATTTATCTATATCGATCAATTCGGCTTCTTTTATCTGATCGATTACTACGGATAAATCTACATCATTTAAGACAGGCCGCAGCCCTAATTTTAACTCATTATTTTGATTGGTAAGACGTATAATATCTCTTTCAATGTCGGCCAATGTCAGCTCGTCAGTAACATTTTCTTCATTCAGCTTAGATAATATTTGTTCACTGTCCCATTTTTTATATTTATCCAATAATGACAATTTATTGGATAATACTTTAATATTCTCACAGTTATCTACTAGATCTACCGAAATAAGAGAAATGCGAGTTTGTATATCTGAAATAGAGAGTTTCAGTGCATTATCAGATAGTTTCATTGTTGATAAAGATTCTTTAGCTTTCTTTAAAAGTTCTTTATAATCCATACTACTCAATTTAGGCTGTATGGATGCTATCTGTTTTTTTAATTGACGGGCATCTATGCTATTTTGATCTTCAATTTCTCTTAGTTTATCTAGATCCATCATTCTACAAACCAGCTCGTATATTTCTTTTGACCCCAAATCAACGATAAATTGGCGTTGCTGGAGGGCTGCCGTGGAGTTTATGAATACACGTTTAGATCCCACAATTTTTCCTATTATTTTGTATGTGGAAACAATGTCTTCATTAGTTACATTTTCGCCATTTTTGTATAGCCGGACAGCTACAGTATTCTTGTCTACCCATGCTCTCTCTATCGCATATTCATCACTTCCTACTGTAATAATGCATTTAATGTATCCTTCCGTGGAATTTACGTTTAGTGCATTTCTTTTAGATCCGCGGCTTGTCTGGTTATACAAAACTAACATGATAATATCAATTATGGAGGATTTGCCTACTTTATTTGCTCCTATTATAGATGTCAAATTTCCAATATCGTCAAAATTAATATAGTTATTTTCTCCATAACAATACATATTAGACCATGACAAAAATCTAATTCTCCAGTCTAATCCCGATTCATGTTTGGATTCACTAAACATAGATCTATGTATATCAAAAATACGATTATTCTGAGCATCATTTAAGTTCATGGAAATGATATTGGATATAATAGTCGGCCCCAACTCTTTAACGTTTTGTATAGTAGCCACTTCTCCTGGAATCTGGATAACAGTTTTATTGAAAACATCCACTTTTCGCGAATATACAGATTCTAATTTTTTCTTAAAGATATCGATGTTACTATCGTCACAGTTAGAGTAATATAAAGATACGGATCTTGCGGTAACCCCTGGTATATCGTCCATTTTGTTATTACGGGCCCATATTTTTATATGGAGAGATAGTTGAACCATCTCCACGAATGTGGGCTTTCCTGTAGCCACCTCCCATTTCATGTATCCATGATGTATATCTTCTCCTCTATTTTTTTGAACAAATGATCCACTGTAGGCGACATTAGGGGCTAGTAGTTGCGGCATATGTATGTCGCCCATCATAGTCATATTAAATATATTTGTGAAATCGGAAGCCGCAAAACGTTTATGCCCGAATGTGATGCCGCTACAAGTCCGGCTTTCGGAAAGCGGCTCATGTACAAGCGCTACAGTACGCTTTCCGCGATGATGTAAGCTTGGGCGCAACACTAATTGATCTATTGGACTATGAACAAAAAATAGAATTCCGGATATTTCCAATATCGCCGATAATGAAGAGTATCTAATAAATTTATAACTCATACGGCCTACAAGAGCATTTATTTTATCATCTTTATAATTATTTATATTGTAGTCATGGTTGCCGGGCATCATAATAGTATTTATTTTTTGAGTTTCGAGATCAGACATCATGTCATAAAAAAGACTTACGTCACCCGCAGTCAAATAAGTTTTATGATCAAATAAGTCGCCAGCTATAACTAATACGACGCTGGTGTTGTATTCTGGCGTCATTATAATATCTTTCATTAATAATGCCCATGAGTGTCTAATATGAGCGTAATTACGCTCATGTATATGAATGTCAGCTATATGGAAAATATATTTAGCCATTTTTTTATATATTATGCATATATAAACCTTTATACATTACACGTTAGTATAACGGCATTAAATGAACGAAACGTCTTTGGCTCTGTTATATAAATTAAATTAGTATATGTAAAAAAATATATACCGCAACGTATTTAATCCTGCCCTCTAGACTCAGCGTAGCTTTCTACGTCAATCGAAGCTAAACTAAATTGATCTTTAATTTCCCCTTCATCGTCATCTCCATCATCCCCGACATTTAAAATGCTTTTTGCCGTATTGTCGGATACTGATAAAGCGTTCTCTTCTTTATGAGCTTGTTTCACTTCGCGCCTCGTAGGTAGGTGTTTACCCATATCACTTTCGGTTTTAATTAATATTTTTACGAATATATCTATAAATTTTGATTTTAAGTTATCTTCACTTTTATAAAAATTTAAAATAAAAGAAAATAGGTAATTGAGACACCAGTTTATGTTCAGTTGAACAGATTCGTTATTTATTCTATAGTCATATTCATCATAAAAATTACTTAAATCTAATGTTTTGAGACTTCTAACTTCATTATATCTAGAAACACATATATCGGCGAGTTCAGGATAAATCTTGTCCATACAAGATGTAAATCTATTATAAGTTAAATATAAATGTATAATGTGTCTAGTAATATTATCTCGTTGGAATACTAATTCAGACTCTGTTGATTTATGAGATGGATTAATTTTACCCGATTCAATATCGGCAAAATTGAATCGTTCTGTAATACCTATATTTACAAGTACGTTATAAGGTATATCCATTATTTTTGACATATTACTTATATTCGTCATATTAAATTCCCATTTCATATATTTTTTTGCGATAAATGATTTAGAAGATGATACAATAAATGGGGATGTATCATCTTCTTTATTTGTCTCCTTATTTCTATCATCATATGATGAAACGTATTTCGAAAAATACGTTTCATCATATGATGATAGAATTTTATTGTCTATACCACAATTCATGCATTTTTCATTTTCGTATACATGCCGAAAATGAACGGGACATTCATTCTGATAATACATGTAAAAAGATTTTATTTTATCAGAATACTTTATATTTTTCAATAAATTACTTTTAGGCGCCGCTCCAAAAATGTCATTGCATAAAGAGCATTTTCTATGTATAAATTTATATCCCTGCAGGGATATTTTTCCGAATTCTCCTATTTTAACTTCTGCCATTTTTTCTTCATTTTTGTAAACATATATATCCCATTTATGGTATTTCGCGTTATTGCAGAATATGTAAGATAGAACTTTATCGTCCGAATCGGGCACGAATGTCCATTTTGACCATTTATCGGGAATATTAAGTCTTAAATTGTATTTTGCGGATTCTTCTTTTTCCATATCTTTTTTTCTTTTGTTTATTTTATTTAATTCTTCATTAATTTTATTTGTATTAATTTTATCATAAAGGAAAGTATTAGTTAATAATCTTTTAGCTACCGCGGAATACGAATCCCAATAATAAATAGGTATATCTTTCCAAGCCGGGGGCATATTAGCTTTATCAAATACCATTTTCACTTTTAGAAAATCTTCTAATTTGTCTACACCCATAATTCTATGTAAATCGGCTATCGGATTTTTTCTTTTTTTCCCTCTCGTTAAATCTGATAAAACCCATCCGAGATATATAAAATCGTAAACAGGATTATTGATCAGGGGATTCCACAGCCCGACCACACGCTCTTCTTCTATTTCTATTACTGACCCGCTTACCTGTTTGTAAGAATGTGTAAATAGCTTTTTAATGCGATCTGGAGTGAATGCCGGATTATTAGCTATAGTAGTTTTATTCTGCGATGTTATTAATTTATAGGCGACATTAAATAGCTTATACAACATATCACTTTCTTTCATATCCTTTATAATTGCGCCTTTCAAAGATATTTTTCCTCCATAAACGATAGATAAATGGATTATAGATGTAATAGTGTATATGTTTATTATAAAGATCACTGAATTATTTTTTATATTTTCCGTCATAGTTTTTATCATATTTATTTTTAATTCATATTGGCGAACGTATTTATCTATATTTTCTGCTATACCGTTGATAATAGTTTTTTTGTTAATTATTAAATTGTTAAAATTAACATTATTGATAACGAAATTAGACACCACGCTATGGATATTTTTCATAGTTTCGTCATTATTAATGCTTCCGGAAGATATTTTCATAGACCATATTTCCCCTTCTACTATATTTTTTTTCAATAACTCGTTACATATTTTACAATAGTAAGAATCATCTAAATCTTGCACTTCTTTACTAAAATTTATCAGCAAGGAGTCTATCATTTTATCTTCGTCCCCGTCGAACATTGTATCTATAAAATCGAATATATGGTAATGATGAGGGCAGATGCACCATAGATTACACACTCTGCAAGATATGCCATTAGTGTAATCCGGTATAACAACGACTCCCTTCTTTTTTTCAGGGAAAATATCCAGAGGGGCATATTTCTTTAATTCTTCCCATTCTTCTTTATTAAATATATTTCCTTTTGATGTCATTACATTTCTTTTTATTTTTAAATGTTTACATGAATTACCACGAGTTCCTTCCGCGAGATCATATTCATATTTATATTTATTTTTGACTATTTCCATCTGCCTTTCGGTGAGAAATTTAAATTTTAATCTAAACTCCGACATAGAAATATTATCTAACCACGCATTGCGAGAATTCTCTATTTTCGACACATTTAATTGATTTATACTAATTTTTTTGATACGGGCTTCAGAAATAAATTCTTCCATGGAATTTACTTTATTAATAGTCATGTGATAATATAAATCTATTAAATCCGCGGCTTCTAAAACCGATTTTGGTCTACATGTATCAAAATTAAAGCCGGCTTTAATAAAGTTATTTAAGGCCCAATCGTCATTATGGGTGATAATATTTATGATTTTATCTTTAACTACATAACTATCAGCATTATCTTGAATTATGATATACGGCTGCTGATTCACACCTCTGGCCTCCGCATATTTTTTAATAGAATTCATAGATATTATTACACTCTCTATTTTGGCAATAGCATCATCATCATCTAAGAATGTATACACGCTACCTTTACACGACGGCAATTCGTTTTCGGGTATATTAAGATCTGCGCATATACGAGGCAATGGACTATGGTTCCACGTATAGTCCATAGTTCTTATATTTATATCTCCTAATAACATTCTATCATCGCGTGAATTATTTGTTAAATTTCCAATAAAACGTGTAAAATGCGATGAAGTTTTTTTACCGTCAAAATAAAATCCGGAGATAGGAACTATTTGACCCGCGGCATATATTTTAATTTTTTTTTTAACATTTATTGTTATAATAGGAATGTATTCTTGAAGATATATCTTATATGCGTTTTCATCATCATTAATAATTGGTATTACTCCGTATAGAATATTTTTAATAAAAATAGAAGGAATGTGAGATTTCAGTAAAAAATTATTGTAATATAATTCACGGATACGATATGATTCTATATTATCATATTTTGTTACTGAAAGAGCACTCAATTTATGAGATTTCTCAGCGGGCTCATAAATAGTTATTTGTTTTGTGGTACTCATTATATTATTATATATCACAAGATAATATAATAACATTGAATATCGAGATTTTTATAAATGTCTGCCAGTAAAAGAGATATTAGCGGAAAAACTCTATCTACTATAAATGTAATATCGTCATGGGTGGTTAATACATTTTACAATTATTTACATCAACAAGCTGTACAAATACATACTTCGGGAAGAGCTTCTTCTGTAACGGACGCTTATAAATTTATAGTTAGGCAATATTTAGATTCATTTAATGACGGCGAGGGGTACAGGCGCAATTTAACCGCTCTACATAAATATTATATGGATAACACGCGTTACTCATCTATACCATTCGATGAATGGATGAGAGATGTTCTGAAACAATTCGTACCTATCGATTATTTTTCTATAATGTCAAATAATCAACAGGATATTACATTAAGATGTATCATTGTTAATTCAATAAATCAATTTAGTAGTGATGTGGTATGTACTCAAATATTAGACACTTTAATTACAAGTCACAATAATCCGAATTTAATACAGATAATGAAAAAAAATATGTCATCCGCTCTAATATTTGAAAGAGAGAAATTATTCCAAGCGCTATTTAAATCTAGTATCGGCGTAACCGATAATAAGCCTATGAATAATATGAAAACAGAAATAACAAAATTAATAGAAGAAAACGTTATACTCAAAAATAAAAATAAAAAAGCGATAGCAGCTCTTAAAAGCTCACTAGAAAAATTAAAAGAACGCGATGTTGTAATATCAAATCTTTTAAAGAAAAATAACGAATTAGTATCTAATAGCAACAAAAATGTATATCGCCCGGAGATCAGAAAAACGGAAGAATCATTTATTTCTACACCTAAGCGCCAACATGAACAATATGTTCAGCAGCCTTCTAAAATTCAAGAACAATTGCCTGCTAGAATAGAAATGAAATACCCTGTAGATGTTTATAATGTCGATAATAACGACAATAAAGAAGATAGCGAAGAAGAGAATATTAGTGAAAATAAATATGTAAAATCTGATACACAGAGTAACTATGATAACAATAATAATTATAACAATATAAACGAAAATTACTTTATAAAAAACACTAGTGAAGCTTATACTACATCTCTCAATTTAGATGATTTTTTAAATGGATAACAAAATATAAATATACATGTATATAATGGCAACTTTAGATACAAAAGCATATACCCGCCAATTGGCGGAATCATTCTTAAATAAACCAATTGGTAGAGTTATGACAAACCCACTAACTCTATCGCTTATGATAACAGTTATTGTTATATTAATAGTTATTTATACATTTGATGAAGATAGTGTATTTAGGACATTTTTTAGAATATTTAGTATTTGTACAGTATTTCTATTTATAAATAATCATATTATAATGAATGATATGAAGTCATCAAGACTAAGTGATGATACAAAGAATATATTGAATTCAATATATAAAGGAGGAGCTGGGGATAACGGCACTATGGTAGTGCCTATAGAGGGCGGCTCTAGTGACCCCGGCGGAGAAGATGAAATAATCCCATTTTAACTATTTAGTAAAAAAAATGAATATTATTCATTTAATAATAAATAGTTAAAAAAGAAGATTACTAAAATGAATATGCATCTTCAAATAAGAAAATATATGCTTGAAAAGCATATATTATCTAAAATACTCAGCATAAAAATTAATGGTGCTATTTACCTGCGTGGACGAATTCGTCGACTACTTATGATAGGAGCTGGAAATTCAAATATTACTTTATGTGCTGATAGTATAGCAAATGTACCAGAACAATTTTACATACTATTTCCAGAAAAACATCCGTGGTTTTGTAAAATATATCAGAAAGACGATCCTCGGTATCTAACACATAAGAATGTTTTCATCGATTATGATGAAAAAGACTGTTTTGTAACTTATGCAGGTGAACTACCCGATGACGTTGGTTTGAGTTTTGATAATGGGCGTAATTTATTTTGTATAGAATTAGGTTTTCCATATTCTCCTAACGAACTACTCACGCAGGATAAATATGGAGATATGATGAAAGATAAAATTATGCGTAATTTTAGTAAAAAAGCAGACAAAGCTTATCGTAATTACTCACGTAGTGTTGAAAACACTATATTAAAGGTGTTACCACTATTCGATGTATCTGATATCATTTTTGAATATTTATAATTGTTTATTTTTTTAATACTTACATAACCTATTAAAAGTTGATATATATCAACTTATATATACAATAACAATGGGAGTGTATAATTTCAATAAAGTATTTGGTTCAGCCGGACGCCCTGTGGCTAAACTGGGAGATTTCGTAAACGGGAAAATAGTGGCATGTGACATAAATCCTATTATATATGCTTCTATAAAGGCGATGTACCAAGGCACCCATTTGACTGACGCTAATGGCGTACCGACCGCGAGTCTTAATACTTTATTAAGTAATATTTTAATGCTACAAAGGTTTGGCGCTACCGTTATCGGCTTCTGTGATAACCCGAAGCGTAATATTCATAAACATATTGAGCATAAAAAACGCCATGACGCAAAAATAAAATCAGAAAAAAAGATGGAAGAAACAGATGGGGAAGAAAAGAAAAAGCATGAATCAAATGCATGGAGATTAACCGATATAGTGGTAAAGGATGCGCAAATGCTTATGACTCTTATGGGAGTGGATTATTATATTTCGCCGTTAAATCGCGAGGCTGAACAGTACGCCGCCGATATGGCCAAGGAAGGAAAAGTGGATATAGTAATGACAAATGATTCCGACTCTATTTTATTTGGAACGCCATGCGTAATTATTAATAACACAGAAAAAAGCACAAAATCTAAATCTCCTTACACCGCATTTAGGATAGACAAACTGTTAGAAGAGTATAAATTAGATATGGATATGTTTCAAAAAATGTGCATATCATTAGGTACTGATTTCGCACCTAAAACAAAAGGCGTTGGTGTAAAAACTGTTTTTACTACCGGAAAAAATAAACCTCTTGACCCAGACCAGCTAAAGGCCTTAGAGTACATTAAAAGTGAATTAAAGGAGCCCGGCGTAATGATTAAAGGTAACTATGATAAAGCCGGGCTCATAGATTGGTTGGTGAATGACAAGGGATTTAATAAAGAAAGAATTATTAAAAAATTGAAATAGTATTACTTATATAGTTAATAATGTTGATTGATCGTAAGTGCGAAAGGTGTAGAAATTATAAACCTGGTCAATATTATATAACAAAAAAAAGAAACTCGGACCGTTGCATTGAATGTAGAATATTTCAATATCAATGGGTACACTTTCACTTGAAAGAAGGTCGTAGTGTTATATATGATAAAGATACAATACAGACTACCATTCCTATGTATTTTGAAAAAATTTAATGCGCTAATTATTTAATAGATAATTTACTATTTTTTTTTATAATAAATTCTTAAAGAATAGTGATAACTGTATAAATTTATTGTCAATAATATAATAACATTTTATGGTTATAGCGGAAAAGAAGAAATCTGATATAATAAAGTTATATCACGGTGGATATACTAATGCTGAAATAGTTGATAAAACGGGCGTATCTAAAACAGCGGTCTCTAATATCATTAAAAAAAAATTGGAGCTTAATGAATTAATCAATATAATATCAAATAAGTATTCTGATAAAAAACAATTTGTCAAAATGTTATCAGAAAATTTTGACAAAATAAACCCGGTAATTGAAACAGTATCTCAATTAAAATATTTAAAATACGAAACTGATTGTAAAATGATTAGACGATGTAATCATATCGGGCAGCGGAAATTATTGTTATCGGAAGTTCAATTTCTGACTAATAATTCAGAGAGATATTGTATTTACGCGGGTTCGGCGCCCGGAAATAAAACTCATTTTTTGTCTACATTATTCCCTAATATTAAATTCATTCTGATTGACCCGAATTTATTTGATCTGTTTATATATGAAAAAAACATATCGCATAGAAAGACACCTCATGATGATATAGTACATTTATATCATAATTACCCAACTAAATCTAATGTGTATTTAAATAAAAAAATAGATGAAATGAGTTTATCGGATAAGGACGACATAATTAAACTCATAAAAACATCATCTTATAAAATTTTTATCATTGAGGATTTTATGAATAATAAGTACGCCGAATTATTTACTAGACTGGGAAATTCCACATTTATATCTGATATTAGGTCTAATACATCTGATGACGAGCATCCAAAAGATATTGATATTTACTGGAATACTTCTATGATGTATAATTGGATAAACATAATTAAACCGGAGCAGAGTTTACTGAAAATTAGAATGCCGTATGGCGTGGAAGACGTAAATGATATTAATGAAAAAACTTTTAACGACGAATTTAAATATTCAAAAAAACTGGGTATAGATTTTTTGCGGGACTATAAAAATAATATTTTTCGTATGTGTAAATCAAAATTATATGTTCAAGCATGGGCTGCCCCTTCCTCCTCCGAATTAAGAATGTTAATAGAAAAAAAAGACATTAATAATATTATAACTTACGAAATTGACAAAATAGAGGGGCGGATGTTTTATTTTAACTTAGATAGATCATGGTTTATGCATCCTAACAAAAACGCAAATAAAAAATTAAATTTTTGTTACTGCAATGATTGCTCATTAGAAAATTTAATTTGGACTAATTATTTTAAAAAATTTAGTGGATTCGGCGTCATAAATAGTGTATATGATGCCGTAATAATAACGAATAAAATAACATTTCGGCCATTAAATAGCATCCATACTGGGGCTATATGGGAAATTTTTCCTAAAAATTTAGAACTATTAACTGAAACTATAAATAAATATCAGGAAAATGTAGATTTAAATACTCTAAAAAAATCCGGCGCCAATAAAAAAAAATACAAAAAACATTTAGGGGATTCGGGAAAATAAATAGGCTTAACTATTTCTTAAAATTTGAAAATTTATTGATAAGTACTATAGCCGCCTTTTCCCGTATAATGACATCTGTTTCGCCTTTAGCTAAATTTGTCGATTTCTTTAATTTTGATACAAAAGCAATATATCAAAACAAAATGATTAAATTTACTGTAGAAGAGGAGGAAAAAACTATAATTGATATAGCTAGAGACATTATATTAAGTAAATACCCGTCGGGTGGTGTTATATCTTTCGACGCATGTTCTAAGACATGTATATTGATGATAATACATATTATATTTATATCAGCAAAGAACGAAGGTTTTAATATTGATGAAATTGATATAGAATCGTACCCTAGAAGATTCGGTATAGGTACTATAGAAAAAAATATCTGGGAGTGGATTGCTGTAATGGTAGACTCTTGTAAAGGATGGGAAGAAGTAGAAAATTTTGAAATTTCTCAGCACATGGATAAATTTTGCAACATGTACGAAACAGAATATAAAGTAGAAAAGTCCACCGTATTTCTAGTTCAGAATATCATTACAATGATATTCAATTTAATCGGCGATGTGGTATACAATTTTTATCCTATTACTGAAGATTGTGGAAAAAATGGCGTTACTATTACGGGCGTCGCCAAAAACACCGGTTTTCCTTTAATGGGGATAATTGTGACATTAACGTGCGATAAAGTAAATAGGACGGTATTTAGAGATATACAATGCGCCGCGGTTTCATTTCCCGTTGAAATGAAATTGACTATACAAAAAAATAAATTAGAACGAAAAAGTGTAAAAAGTACTACTAAATTACTTAACTAAAACTTGATTATTTTTTATGTAATACATGTATTGTTAAATTATAATGTCAGAATCTGACGATATTGATTTAAACTGCTCTGAAGAGTTTGATAACTCTTGGATATCGTCGGAACTTAATATTTTAGAAGATATAGAAAATATAGAAGATTTAGAAGATTTAGAAGATATAGAATTTACATACAAGACTGATGATGTAGTAATAAAAGGCCCGATAGAATTTACATATAAATATTTTTCCTGTGATTTAGACTTTCCAGTCTGATTTAGCTTCGCGGGTGAGACCCACTGTGTTTAATGACTCAATAGTTATATCCATAAACTCTTTTTTTGTTGAAGAAATAAGAGCGTCGCGGAAATCCATAAAGGTGCTGTGTGCTGTTAATTTTTTTAAAGTGCGGAACCATGCATTTAGTGCTTTGAATATGCCAATTTTTTTTGCGACGAGAAAGAAGCATCTATTTGGCACGCCGCTATTGATATGCACGCCTCCGCAATCTATGGACGTATTATTGGGATCGGCCCAATACTGACCCATATACTCAGATGGCTGCGGGTATACTGCATTATGAGGATCGCGCATATTACGTAAATGTTTTATTTCTTTTCCAACATCTTCACCAATAAGCCAATCGGCGCCGCCCGAAATATTATCGTCTTTATTTTCGTTTTGATTATATTTATTGTATAACCAGAATTCGAAACATACTCCTAATACGTCCGCCATATGCTCATTTAAAGCACCTGAATGACCTCTATACTCCAAATTGGCTGTTGATTTAACTAACCCGTGCCCCAACTCGTGTGCGATCACATCGGCCTTTCCCATGTCCACAAACATTTTTCCGCCGTCGCCATACACCATATTATCTCCATTGAAATATGCATTTTCTAAATCCTTTACATTATGAACAGATAGTAGAATTTTGTTTTCATTTATATTATTACATTGCAGTTTAGTATGTAAAAATTGAAGATATTCATTAGTGAGCCAATGAATATCGGTAGCGCCCAAAATAGCAAGCGGTCTTGACATATCTTTATTTGACGCTCCTTTCCCTTTCATTTCTGTTACTTCTTTTCCGCATTGATCATTTAATGATTTTTTAATTACAGTTGACGGCATTGCCAATAAATTTCCTATTTTCAATCTCATGTCTACATTACTAGCAGTAGCATCTACACATTTAATTAATATAGGCTTTCCATCGAGACCGGTCACTGTATTTTGTAATGCTATATAGTCCGAATTCGCGCCGAAACTATAAACTGGAACTTTAACTTTTCCGTACGACGTCCAAAGATCCACGCTCGTATAACAAGCTGTGTTTGTGGTGGCGGTCATAGCAGAGAATGAATTATCGGCATCACTACTAATACTTAAATTAAGAAAACTATTAGATAGTTCGGCATCATTTATTTTAGTAGGATCGGGGAGTTGTTTAGATGTACCGCATTGATGGTATGTTTTTTTTTCTTCGTCGTTATTTTTTTTCTCCATTTTAGTCTATATTATATAAAAAATAATATGTAAATAGAGATAAAAAAAATTGTTAGAAGGAAAAATTACCTTCTAACACAAAATAAACAACTCTTGGTTGGTCTTGGCTCCTGAGACACCGCCGTAAGCCTTGGCGCAGTCCGGACACCACGTTTCTTCAATCGCACGACATATGTCTCGTGGATGAAAGGCCCATGGGATCTTGGACTTAATCCTCCATCTAAAAGTGCAATTCTTGCACTTTTTTAGCAACAAGTCCGTTTCAGGATTATAATCACAACTTTTTGAATTCAACATACCAAAGGCATGCGAAATGTCGTTTTCGTGATCATTTTTTGGCGCGGCTTTTGGCGCTGCTGTTGGTGCTGCTGTTGGTGCTGCTGTTGGTGTAGCAGTTGGCTCTGCTTTTGGTGCTCTTTTTGGTTTTGCAGTTGGTTTCACAGTTGGTTTCATAGTTGGTTTCACAGTTGGTTTCGCAGTTGGTTTTGCGGTATCCTTTTTTTCATCAATTGGCGAACATAAGATAAATAAATCATCATTTGTTTTGCCTCCTAAGACACCTCCATGACCCTTGGCGCAATTTGGGCACCAAACCTGTTCATTTGAACCATCTGAATACATACAGAAGTTTTGTGGATGAAAGTTTCCTTTGATTATATCTTGAACCCACCAAAAAACTTTGCATTTTTCGCAACTTAATGTCTTACTACCACATTTTTCGTAAAACACGTAGCATGTTAAACACAACGAGTTACCATTATTCTTAGCTCCGTTTTTTTTGTAAGCTGCCGTAAGCTTACATCCTTCTTTTTTTCTTCTTTCCTCGCTTCTGCTGCAAGCTTCGTTACAAGTCGTACAACTCATTTTCTTCGTTTTGTAAATTGCTTTACCAATTAAGGGGTGGAAAATTCATTTTTTTTACGTACTAAAATATGTCAAAAAACATTATTAGTCATTATTATATAATACTTACATCAATAAATGGGAAAAGAGTCAGATGAAGCGGAAAAAAAATGTATGGCTCCATACGTAAGAGTTATATATACGATTCTAACTCTTATAGTAGTAATGGTAATACTACTATCTATAAATGACGAAGTCCATAAATATATTGGCAAACCGAATCCTATAAAGAAAACTATTAATGATAAATTAGTTAAAAAGGATGAAAAGCACCCGCTATCGAGAAAGTGCGGTACTGTGGGATGTGCGCCGTGTAAAATAGAATATGACCAAAAAATGCAAGCCGGCGTAGCAAAAAAAATGCAAGAAAGCAGAATCGGGGGTACTATAGAAGATGAAATATATCCTTCCTGTTTCGAAAATATGGTTTACATTTAAATATTGCCGGATACTAACAAAGAAAAAGAAATACCTTTTCCATTAAGATCCATCGCTCTATCATATATGTCAACTAATTGAAAATCTATGCTATCCAAATTTATACTTTTTCCATAATCATTTTCTTGACTAATGGTTAAAGCATTATATACATGCTGAGTGGCAAAATTGGTGTTTAAAACATTCACTTTTGCTATAACATTTTTATGCATAGCAAAATTTATTTCATTGCTCGTTTGTGATAGCGCTGGTACAAACGTAGTACTAATAGGTATATTTAAAAGTTTTGATGACAATGTATCAGTACTTTCTACATAGAAAGGATGGGTGTTATTAGATATTGTCATTTTTTTAGTATCTTTATTTAATATCACACTCCATGATCTTATACCATAATAACCAGCTCCGAAATTTAACATTATTTCTAATATAATAATTATTTGTTCAATTGAATATGAGCCAAGATATGGTACTTGTATTGGATATAATAAATTACTATGTATACTAGGAACAATAAAAGCAATTACATTATTATTTCCTTCTAATATAAATGGTTTTCTAAAAGAAGTAATATAAGAAGTATTAATATTATTTGCTAGTGCTAAAGATTTAATAAAAAGATATTTATGAGGATTAACTGATACAATACTATCCGATGTAAATGTAGATTTAATTTCAATTACATCGGAAGTAAATCCCATCATTGTTCCCAAATATCCTGATGGAACAATATAAAAATTACTTAATCCTTGTGGTGAATTAACAAAAGATGGATAATTAATAGTATATTTAAAAGTAAAAGAATTAAATGTAATTGTCCATGAACCTCCTGCTGTATTAAATGCTAATTCAAGAGCCGCGCGTAAAGTTTCAGTATTATATTCTCCTACCGGTATTGATATCCGCCCAATTGAATCGACACCATTGAGTTTAAAAAATAATAATATAGAATTATTATTTACATTAATATTGTACCACGAATGTTCCGTTTCAACTGTAGCTATATCAACGCGACGTACATTTCGCAGCGTTTTATGCAATGTCATTACGAAATCAGTCGAAGATTTTGATAAAACTTTATCTCTATCATTGCTATCAATATATATGGGTATTGTTTTAGTTTGTGTGTCTCCCGACATTTTTGTTTATATAGAAGTCATTATATATCTACTTAAATAATGAGATATTATAGTAAAAAAATAATTTCACTTTTGTTATCCCCCCGGGGAAATTAGTGCTTTTTTTCCATTGGTTTTTTGGCGGCGGAGTAAAAATGACTCTTCTTTAATTCTTTCCCCCCGCCACTGAAGTTCAATACGTTAACCCGGACGGCGTCGTGGGGCGCTGTTTCCTCTTTTTTGCTATCCAATTCGATAAGTTTATTTTCGTAATTTAGTTTTTCTTCTTGATGCAATTTCCATATTTTTTCTTGATCATCGTATGATACTGAATTATTACTCACGGAAACTCCATTTTCATCTGTCTGGCTATTACTTTCCATATATTCCCGAACCATCTTGGGGTCGGGCCTACTTTCTTTAATGTTTTCGGTGCGGCGTCGCAGAGCTCTATCCCTAGTAAGTTCGGCACCTAATTTAGTATCCTCTTTTACCTGCTCTAAAATATCATCTACTATGGTACCGCGGTATGCCTCTATTCTCTCGCGGTTAGCTTTAAATGATTCTAAGAAATTCCATTTTCCATTCTTTAAAGTGATAATACTTGCTATAGTTCCTGTTTTATTTCTTTCTACGAAATCATCAGCATCTTCTTCGGATTTAAATGATCCGTACGGAATTATACCTACGTCTAAATCCGGCGTTAATTTATAAAGACGTTCAGTCACGCCTCTAATCTCCTCATAGTTTGAATCCATATAGTACTGAAAGTTGTGAAATGTGTCATCCGGCGGCACGAATTTAGATATAGCAGATTTTCCATCTACATTAGATGTATAAGACGACCTCACATGTTTATCAGGGTTAAAATTAAATTGGCTGTCTAAGAATTCTTTAATGATATATCTTTTTCCCACGCCGTGGACCTTCTCGCGTTCCGCTTCGAGATCTACAATTTTTTTATCCAATAAACGTAATCTATGTATTTCTACTATAGTAGATTGTTCATATGCCGCCATTTCTTTAATATCATCTGGTGATAATGTGGATGGACTATTATTATACGTAGATTTTTTTTCTTCGTTTAATACTTTCATTTTTTCTACTTCTTCAGAAAGACTTTTTCTTTTATAAATATGCTCAATAATGTCGCTGTGTATAGTTTTTAATCTATTTTGGGCTTCGATGACTTGTTTTTCAGTGACTGCGACATCATCGGCGTGTTCAACTATGTCTTTAAATGCCCTTCCATACTCATCACAACGTCTATATAAATATCCTACCATACTAGTTACTACTAACTTTTTGATGTATTCTTGTCTTAAGTTAGTATAACTTAAACATGTGTAATTATCATTATTACTAGATTCTGCAACAGTACCATAAGGGGAGATAAGATTTTGAATTTTATTTAATTCGTCTTCAGGCAACGTATCTACAATAGAAGGATCTTCATTTATTGCTGCTAATAATTTTATTAAACTATCGGAGTTAGATAAATCCTTCGCTTTGAATTCCGTCATGTTATACTATAATATAATTTTAATATTATAATAATTTCCTATTTCCATTAAATTTATCTATAACAAACAACCTATTTATAATATATAATATTTATGCAAAATACAGTGGAATCAACTCATAATTATAACATTAATAGATTATTAATACTCAAAAAGGTATTAAATTCCATCATTAATTTCACTGATATAGACGTCAGTGAAATTAAAAAGGATGTCTATAATTTAAATTATAAATATATGGCCGGAGTATCATCGCATATAATAAATTACTATAGCACTACATCTAAAAAAGATGGCTTTTGGCCATTTATCAAAAATATAAATATCATCGGGTCAATAGAATCGTATTCAAAAAGGATAAGATCTATACTACTCATAAATGATAAAAAAACCGATATAAGTAATATATTGACAATCCTCAATACTGAAAATAATTATAAAATATCAGAATATAAACACACTGATAATTCTATGGTATGTAAATGTGGTAATACAATTATAACCCCGCCAAACGAACTAGAATATATATGCTCCAAATGCGGAATAACTACAATTTTATACGGTTCGGGTGGTGAAGAATCTATTTTAGTCAATAATTATTACAATAAGACTAAATTTCCTAGACATCATCCAAATAAACATTGTAAATTATGGATCGGGAGAATTCAAGCATGGAACGGGCCTGACATAAATAATGATATTTTTGATAAAATACACGAATGTATTAAACGGGACAATATCAACATTAAAAAAATAAAATGCAACCAAATGAGACAATACCTCAAAGAGTGCAAGCTAACGAAATACAATAATTTCGTGCCGTATATTAGAAAAATTATAACGGGGATATACCCCCCGCAATTGAGTAACACCGAACTAAATGAGTTATATTTCCTTTTTAATAAAATATCATCCGTAATGAAAAGAATTTGCCCTGGCAAAAATATAAGTTATTACCCATTTTTTATTTATAAAATATTAGATTTTATGCTATTTGACGGGGTAAGAAAATCACGCATTTTAGAATGTATTCACCTTCAATCGGTACATACTATTAATATAGCAGACAGCATATATAAAACTATTTGCGACGAAATATCAGACGTTACGTATAAGCCCACTAATAAAAGAGAACATGCAATCTTGCTATAGAAGACGGCTGACACAGAACATCTTTATAGTGAATCTTTTATTATACTTTTATACACTGTAAATATATAGACATGCCGGTTCTTGTAGAAAAAGGTAGGATATGTTTTCCTAATAGAGAAATGACCCAAGAAGAAAAATATAAGAATAATACTACCATTGCGCTAGATTTTATAATGGAACGGATATATGATCCATATGTGCCGAATAATGGCACGCCGCTGATCCCCGCTACTAAAATGGACCATCGTATAATGATTTTAAAGGCGGCTACAGGAGCTGGTAAGGCTAGTATAGGAATAGAGCTTCTATATAGGTATGGGGAAATGACAAAAAAACAAGTTATACAAACGCAGCCCACTACCGCCACGGCTATGGCCGTACCCGCCGAAGTAATGGGTATTCCTAAATATAAGTCTTTATTGAAAATGGGGGAGACTATAGGATATGCCACAGGAACATTTGTAAAAAAGCCAACTAAAAAACAATCAGTATTATTCTCCACAACGGGATATCTTTCTCAAATTTTAAAATCAAATAAAGATGAGGATATTATATCTAAATACGGATTCATAATTTTGGATGAAGCACACATGAGAACAATAGATTATGATATTGTATTTTTTCTTATCAAAAAATTTATTATGCGAAATTTAACCAATCCTAATTGCCCCTTTCTTGCCATGATGTCAGCTACATTTCCCATAAATAAATATGCAAGATATTTCGGCGTAAATAAATTTGATATAATGTACGTACCCGGTCAGACGTACCCGAAAGAAGAGCATTATGCGGATTCTGATTATGACAATTATATAACATCTTCTATTGAAAAAATAATAGAAATACATACGAAAGAAAAAGATACCCCAGAAAAGGGAGATATTATATGTTTTGTTTTCGGCGCTAAAGCTATGAAAGAGTTAACTAAGTCTCTTACTATCGAAAATGATAAACTGGATAGTAAATTTATAATTAGTGGAATAGATGCTACTGCGCATAATACCGGTTCGACCGAATATTTTAATATTTTACGTCCATTAAAACATTTAACTGTAAAAGACGCCAATGGAGTAAATCATATACCCACCCGGCGCATTATTTTAGCAACGCCGGCTGTAGAGGCGGGTCTGACACTAGCATCTTTGAGGTACTGCGTAGAAACAGGATACTTTACCGCGATCGAATATAGTCCAATTTATAATGTTAAACTGTCTGCAAAAAAACCAATCGCGCAAGCAAACATGCTTCAACGCGTTGGTAGAGTGGGGAGAAAAGCACCAGGTGTGTTTTATACAATGTATACAAAGAAAACATTTGATGCTATGTTAGTGGATGTATTGCCCGAAATGATTAAAGATGATATGACTACATTATTGCTGCAGCTTATTATATCCGAAACAATGCCCGCAACATGGAATAGAACGTTACAGGCACTAGAACCGCCAACCGGGGAATTTAATGTTCGTAAAATAGATCTTTTAGATTACCCGCCGGCGGACAGTTTAATGTCATCGTATGAGAAATTATTTGTACTCGGATTTATCGATGGCAGATGTAAACCGACTCCTATGGGAATTGCCTCCACTAAATTTAAAGAGTCAGTAGAGAATTCGAGAATGATTTTCGAAGGATATATTAATGGCGCAAATGTGCAGGACATTATATCTATAGCGTCTATTTTAAATATTATGACAACGGGTGGTTTTCTCATAAATACAAACAAAAAAATAGGGCCGGTATTTAGACCTATGTCCATTTTTAGTAAAAATTATGATAAGGATGCATTGTATAAAAGGATGTATATATCATGCGATATAATAGAAATGTTATTTGTATTTTACAACATTAGAGACCAGATTCGCGATTTGGTGAAAGGAGAAAAATCTACATTATATTTAAAAAAATGGATGCATGATAATGGATTAGTTTACTCCGCATGGCTTAGCGTAATAGAACAACGAGATTCATATATGGCGACTTTAATTAATAGTGTTGGTCTTAATCCGTATAAAAATGGCTTAGGGATCCCGAAATTTAAATATGATTTACGTAAAGTGTTGGAAGAAAGTTTATGGTCGGGCGTTAATGAAATACGCAAACTAAAATCGGCTATGCTTGAGGGATATAGATTAAATACGGCCACTTGGAACCCGAAATTAGAAATTTACATAAATGATCACACCCATATACCAATAAACGTTAAATCCCCTATTCTTTTTCCTTTACCGCAGCATAATGTAATTAAGCAGTCGCGGCCGCATCATATAATCACGTTTGGCACAACGTTAAATCTGCCTCCATTAACGAAAACTGAAATGTACGAGTTTACATCACCTATTGTGTCTGTTATCGATAATTTCATTAAAGTGGACTACCAATTCGTCGCTTCATAACAAAAAAAACGATATTTTAATTTTTTTGTTATATTATGAATAATAGAGCCTTATATATCATTTCGATATATAAAACTTGTTTTTTGTTTATAATTATAATCTTGATTATATATAATATACACATGGGTGATATAAAAGATAACAATAGTACTTATGATAACAACGCCGATCCCGTGGAATACTATAACTTATCAGGCGAAGTTATTTCAGATATTATCGATAATGACACAGAAACATATTTAAGACAAAATACTCAATCTAGAAGCGCTTTAACGCTGTTTTTATCAAAACATGGGCGTGAAATAAAAAACACTGATGATTACACACATATAGACCAACATCTTAAACAAAAATGGTTTATTCATCCTAATGCTATTCAAGATCTTACTAAGTTACTAGAACAATTTAGAATAAACAAAAATGCGCACGGCATATCCGAAAGACAAGGAGGTATAGCCCGTCTATTTATAGACGGTGATATTAAATTGTCTATGAATAAATCTATATCAAAAAATCAAAATATGTTCAGAAACATATTAGGTAGTATGATTCCTACTATTTTTAAAAATATAGTACCTACGGACGAATATAAGACTTCTACTGCTTATGCATATTGTGAATCTCGCAGTGCGTGCACTTTCGATAATAAAGCATTATGCTATAAAGATGGCTTTCATATTAGATTTTCTGTACTACTGCCGCAAAATGTTAGAAAAAATATAATAAACAAAATCGCGGAAGAAAAAAAGTACCAAACATACTTTCTGCAGCATCGGGACGTTATAAAAAATATACCCGATATAATAGATCTTAATTCTGCTACTGTGATGGTTTTACAGCCTGGGGGTACTAAAGGAGGTGGTGTATTGTATGAGAAGATGGGAATTTTTAAAATCATGTATTCCCATCTAAATGAGGATTCGTTGATTGATCTATTGACCGAAGATGAAACAAAAGATTGGAACATAGTGGAAAAATTTGGTCCTATATACGTTAGTAAAAATGACAACAATTTTACTACTACTCCGGTTATTTCCCCGTCGTTCGAGAAAAGTCTAGAAAAAATGGATACCAAAATGAATTCTAGTCCATTTGACATAGAATCAAATGATATATCTATTAATTCTATAAATGATCCGCTACACAGGGAAATTAGTCAGATACTAGAACTTTTATCCAAAACGCGCAGTGAAGATTATAAGTCATGGTGGAAAGTATTGATATGTTTGGCGCATTATGGTGATAAATATAAATCTTTGGCGAGATCATTCTCTATTCAAACTATAAATAAATTTGATGAAAGTGAATTCGAATCTAAATGGAAAAAATGTTTATTAGATTGCTCAAAGTATTCCGGCATTAATATCGGCTTCTTAAAGAAAATAGCAAAAATGGACGACTCTATAGCTTACGGTAAAATTTCTGACGGGTTTATAATACACGCAATACTTAATTCAACTAATGATAGTTTAAGATTTATGAGTAGCAAATCTGCTAAACTCGGTCATTACACTATAGCATATATATTACATACTGCATTTCCTGATAAATATGTAGCAGTACCTAAAATAGGCGGGAATGGTAAAAAGATGGCCGATGATTCCGACGTTAATTATTACAGTATGATGACAAAAGATTGTAAAGAGTACATAGACGGATCGGCTTATAAATATATCTCAATAATGAGCATGGCCCCTCTTAACATATATATATCTGTAGTAATGCCGCGTATATTAGAACAAGTTAGATCATACTTTAAATTAAAAAAAGACGAACCTGATCAAAAACCGGAATTAATTACATATTATTCTTCAGCACTCAGCGTTATAGGAAAAGCATTTGAATTTTGTATGGATAATAACGCTAAAAAAAATATTATGGCGCAGTTTGCATTATTATGTACCGATTTTAAATTTTCATCGAATTTAGATAAACACCCATATGCATTTGGTATGTACGATAGTATTCTAGAGACGGGTGTCGAACCGCATTCTATACAATCTATATGTGAATATAGAGTCTCGAGATATACATTAAGTCGTTATATTATAATGGATCCTCAAGAAATTATATTACAAAAAACTATGCAGGTTTTCTTAGACTTTGTTATAATAGAAGAATTTGATGTTATTTGTTTTATTTTACTTGCTCAAAGTACATCTTTAAGTAAAAAACAGAAATCTGCCTTTTTGATTAATATGTACGGAAATGGCAGTAATGGTAAATCTACTTTAGTACAATTCCTCGCATCAGCGCTTGGTGCTGTGACAAATAATGGATATTCGCATCGCATGGAAATGGACTATTTTACGAAAGAGAAACAAAATTCCGGAACACCTACTTCTGATATAATACCTCTTCAACATGCTACATTCGCGACTACATCGGAACCGGGGGATAACGAATATGTTATAGAATCTAAAATAAAAGGAATATTATCAGGCGAACTAATCTCAGCTAGAGATTTAAATGAAAAACAAATAACGTTCGCGATAATATGTCTAATTATGATAACTTCCAATAGAGAACTTCGTTATAAAGAAAATCCCAAACAGCCTAGGCTTATATGGGATAAAGGAACTAAACGTCGCATAAAATACATTCTAGCTAAAAAAGAATATACAAACAATCCCAATCCCGAAAACCCTTTACAATGTCGTACTGATAGCAAAGTATTACTAGAAATGGTCCCTTCCCCAATATACGGGGGCGCTCTCATAAGTATATTAAGTATTGTACACGCAGTTTACATAATGTTACATAATCAAGATATTGAGAATATATGTTCACCAAACGTAGAAAAAGAAACAGTTAGGCATATAGAATCATATGATAAAATTGGAAAATTTATTTCTGCCCGATGTGTTATAAGTGAAAAAACAGAATGTAAAATCGATAATATGGTAGACAGATTTATAGATTGGTATGATACAGAATACGAAGAAGTAAAACAAAGTAGAAGTAATATTGTTAATGCGTTCCTGGCTAGTGACATAACTAATTACATAAAAAATATAAAAAATGAGCATTGGACTGTAGGTATAAGAGCACTATCCAGAGGAGAGACTCCTAGTCCCGGAGAGTCTTATTTCTTAAAGTCGGATCAATATAATTTTAAACATTTTAGTGACTTTACATTACCGCCGGGAACCAAACTTCCTTTCGACGGGCGTATAAAACCCACTTTAGATGCGAGATCATTTTTAACGCAATTAAATACATTACACGCTGAATGTCTTGTAGGATGGAGAGAAAAGCATGGGCGTGATGTTAATTATATTACGTGAAATCCACAAACATAATTTCGCTAATAGTATCCGCTCCGCCTTTAACATTATTTTTATATTTATTATTATTAATATCTCTCATACGCTGTATCGCGGGAACAAATTCAATATCTATATAATTACATGTTTTTTTTACCATTAATTCGTCCATAATGACGAATGGATATTTAGATTTTGTTGAATGATGTTCAACCGATAATAAAATTTGATATTCTTCCATTATTGTATATAAAAGTTACTTATATATTATATATAATGAGTGATATTCATTCAATGAATTTAGAAGAGGAGAAAGAGGAGAAAGAGGAGAAAGAAGAAAAAGAAGAGAATATCGATGAATTTACAGATATGAATGTAGATACAGATGATGAAATGCCGGATCTTTTCGATGATGCAGATATAGAAACTGTAGTTATACAAGAAGATTATATCGGTAATAATGAAAATGTAAATTATTTTGATAATGCCGAGGAAAATAATTTACAAAAAAAAATTAAAGTCATAGAGCTTATTAATCCGGAAGATTCAAGGGCTTCTGATGTTATGTCTATATTTGAAGCTATAGCTATAATAAACGCAGACGCGGCTGCTATAGCAGCCGGATGTAGAACTAATATTCCGGCGGCGTGGGATAATTACACACCTGTTGTTATAGCAAAATTAAAACTTCTTAAGGGTATGGGTAATAAATCTATACGCAGAAAAGATAATGAAGATAATTATCATAAATGGGATAGAAAGGATTTTAGATATTTACCTTCTTCATTTTTCGACGATGTTAAAGATTTATTATTAGATTAGTGTTTTCCTCTAATCTCGCCTAGAGTATCTTGCAGTTCATATAAATTATTATCCTTCAATTTACTTTTTTTACCCATAGGACCTATATGACGGACTGTTGTCGGACTTTCATCAAATTTAGTCTCGTCAATACTTTTCATTTGTTCTACCCCATTACTTACAAGAGGATTGGGAGCCCCATTAGATCCTCTGAACACTGTGACACTATCTTCATTTTCATATTCAGTAATAGTGTCGTGCTTAGCTCCAGCTATTTTATACGCGGAAGGCATAGGGGAAGCTGAATAGGTAGCGGTTACCATACTTTTTTCTGTGTCTAATTCTGTTAGCGAGTATCTTCCGTGTTTAGAAGTATCAAAAGGATTATTTGATCGCTTTATTGAAATATGTTTATTTACTTCGGCGTCATCATATATATCTTGATCGTAATAAATATTATTACGCTGTCTTTTGAAATCGCGGACATCTTGTTTTTTTTGTTTTTTTGTTTCTTGTTCTATCATTAATTTATCTATAATTTTTTGAGTATTAACTGATTTATTAAAAGATTCTCTTACATCACCGTGATTTCCAACGAGGCGACCTCCTATTCGTTCGGACGAATTATCAAATGCGGCCGTGTACTCAGATTCACTAGCTTCTCTTGACATTATCATTGCCAATTTACTCAGAGTTCGTTCTTCTGATTTTTTGAATTCTGCTGTAGGTTCTGCTGATAAAATCTTACTTTTTAAATCGTATTTATATTTAATTGTTTTAGGTGCATTACCATATTTAGCTACATTGAAACGATGCGTAGGAACATCTCTTCTTCCTATCACAGATAATTTACGATTTTTTCCATAAATTATTTCTCCTGGAGTGAAAACTGTAGATGGTATATCAGAAAGAATATTGTTAGCCCCGTCCGCTTCGTCCAGAAGTATCAATTTCGCCTTACTTGTTGTCGATTGTACTGAATTGTAGCCGCGGGAGTCCGTAGTTTGAGATCTATCAAACCATTTAACTCTTTTCTTAATATCATTTCTTACATGCATATGCGCTTTATTTATGGATGGTTGTTCCCATACTCCCGAAGAAATTGACATGTCACTTATTTTATCACTAAGTAAATCAGTATATTTGTTAATGCGATACTCCATCCCGTCTTTATATCCCCTCATATTAGGGTCTGTTTGACATCCCCGTTCGTCTGGAGTATTATTTCCTAAATATAAATCCGGATGATAGGGGACAGCCGCCGATCTAGCCCCGTCATATCTTATGTGAAGAGATTCACTGCTTCCTCTATTAGATCTAGGCATATCAGATTCCATGGATGATGGAAGGCATGTATTATCTTTTAAAACATCTATGTTATGATCTATTAACATGTCTTCACTTTCATAAAGACATGTATTACTAAATTTTTCGGCAATATATTCTTTTGGTAAACTTTGAGAAGATATACCAAAACGAGTTATCATAGCATTTTGATGTTCCATTTTCTATGTATGAGTATACTATATAATTTATAATTACATTATGTTTTTAATCTTTTTTCGAACAAGCATATCCATTTTTGCAGTACCATTTATTGGCTCCAACTAATTCACAAGTTAAATGTATTATAACTCCCGTTAAAAACGGAGAAATTTGTTTAATATACTTTTCATTTAAATTTTGATTTAATAAATCATAACTATAGCGCCACATAATTATTACAAATTTTATCAAAATGAACAAAACTAAAGGGTATATTTATGTTAGAAATCATCCGTCGTATGATATTGACGATGCATGTAAAATGGGTAAAGCGAATAATATTCCTGAAAGGGATACACAATATGCTACTGGTGAGATTAAGAGAGGGTATTTTGAAGTAGTGTTTGAAGTTTCTATTGAAAAAATTGGGATTATTGAACTCTTATTACAAAATGAATTTCGTGAATTAAATGTTCAATATGATGCTGGAACTGAATTTTACAATAAAAAAATTATTACTCTTATTGAGCCTTATTTAATTATGATCGGAATTAAATATAAAAAATTATCCAAGCAAGAAATTAGCGATTTAGTAAGATGCAATAGAGTAAAAAAAACAATAAAAAAAATAAACGTTCAATTATTAATTAGTATACTAAAATCCAAGAAAACAAATAAACAAATTGTTTCCTACGTACCAAGAAATGATCAAACTGCTATTGTTGAAAAGTCAGTTATACATTTTCAACAACATGATAAAGGTATGCTTTTATTAATGTGTGGAGTAGGAAAAACTTTAATTTCATTATGGATTACACAAAAACTAAACTTAAATACTATTCTTATCGGTGTCCCTAATAAATTATTATTGAAACAATGGGAAGAGGTTATTAGTATTTTATTTCAAAGCGTTCCGTATTTAATTGTTTCAGGCGGAGTAGATGCTGAAAATATAATACAATTTTTAGAAAATAATAAAAAAAATTGTATTATAATAACTACATATTCATCATCACATAAAGTATATACCGCTACACAAAATATAAGGTTTGTATTTGATATGAAACTATTAGATGAAGTTCATCATTTAACTTCATCTAATATGCAATTAGAGTACAATACAAAAAAATATATTCAAATGTTAAATATTCCATCTGTAAAACAATTATCATTAACTGCTACACTTAAACAGTTAGAAAGTGCGCGCGATGACGGTATTGTAGTTTCAAATGATAATGTTGAATATTTTGGAGAAATAATTGATAGAAAATGTTTGTTATGGGCGATTAATGAAAATATTATCTGTGATTATGTTATTCAAACCATTATTACAAATGAAGAACAATTAGAACAACAATTATCGAGATTTCATATTATAGAAGAAAATGAAAAAAGGTTATTTCTGTGCGCATTCGCATCTTTAAAGAGTATAAATGATGGACATTCACATCATTTATTGATATATTCAAATAACAAGGATAATTCATCGAAATTAAATCATTATATAAAATTGTTGTTAGACGATAATTATTTTGATATACCTGATTTATATTATTCGAATTACAATAGTGAAATGAAATCGAAAGCCCAAACTGAAATAATAAATAATTTTGAAAAAGCAAATTTCGGGATAATTACTTGTATCTATTGTTTGGGCGAAGGATGGGATTTTCCATTATTGGACGGCGTTGTATTTTCTGAAAATATGAGTTCGAATATACGTATTGTTCAATCGGCATTAAGAGCAAGTAGAAAAAATAAAAATGATATAAATAAAAAAACCAAAATCATCTTACCAATTTTGAATAGAGATGACTGGTTAGAAAAAAATAAAAATCCCGATTTGAAAAAAGTAAGGGAAGTTATTTATCAAATGGGCCTGGAAGATGAAACTATAACTCAAAAAATTAAAGTGTTTAGAATTGATATTGAAAAACAAAAACCCATGTCAAGAAAAAAAGAAGAAAGAAAACTCATTAATGAGTTTGGCGAATATGACGATGAATTAACTCAAAAATTAAGATTAAAAACAATAAAAAGAACTGCACTTGCTACAACATATGAAAAAGCGAGAAAAATAATTACTGATAAAAATATAAAAAGTAAAGAAAGTTATTATGAACTATGTGAAATAGATAATAGATTGTCCATTGAACCTGAAATAGTATTCAATGGACAATTTACAAACTGGATAGAATATTTAAGTATTGAACGAATATATTATGATTTGGAAACCTGTAAAAATAAAGTAGGTGAGTATTTATTATTATACCCCGAAATAAAGAATATCAATTTATCTATTGTGTGTAGTAAATTATGTAAAATAGATTCTTTATTTCCGCCAAATGGATTATGGGTCGAATATTACGATATAAAGGATTTGCAATGCATAATTAATATAAAATACAAGACTAAAAAATTGTTAGGTTAATAACAATTTATACTATTAATTTACGCGCGTAAATAATTACTTTTTTTAATATAAATTATTAAAATTTGAAAAATTCTATTATAAAGTAATTACATATTACTTTATAATGTCTAAACAATATTCATGCGACCTATGTAAAAAAACATTCAATCGATCTTCTGATTTTACGAGGCATCAAAATAAAAAAGCACCTTGTATAACATTAACTGAAATGAAACAAATTAGTCAAATAACAGAAATTAAAGTAGATAATAAAAATAATCTTATTAATGTTTTCAAAAATTGTTTAAATATAATGAGAGATAATGAAGGATTAACTGGTGAGAAAGCATTGAGAAATTTATCTTATTTATTGACATTAAAATTACTTGAACCTCAATTTAAAGATGAAATAAATATTGATGATTATGAATATGATTTTAGTGCATATGATTTTAGTAGTGAAATGATCGAATCTCATAAAAAAAAATTATTAGGATTAGTTCGGTTTAGTAATCTCGCGAAAGAGAATGAAGATAGTATACCGAACTATATGAAATATCTATGGGATGATATATTATCGAATCACCCTGCTACAAAAAACATATTCTTAAAAGATAAAGGATTTGATATTCAGCATAAATCGACATATAAAAAATTAATTGATAAATTAAACTTCCTTGACTTATCCCATAATGAATATGATATTTTGGGTAGTGCATATGAAGAAGTTATTCAAGACATTATGGTAGGTAAAGTTTTTGGACAGCATTTTACACCGCCATCAGTTAAAAAAATGATGGTAAAACTAATTAATCCGCAGATATATCAAGATGGAAAAATAGATACTTGCGGCGATCCCGCTATGGGAACTGGCGGATTCTTAATTACATATTTACAATACATTTTACAACAAGCGGCCGCTAAAAACATTAAACCTGATTGGGATTTTATCAAAACTCAGGGATTATATGGCAAAGAATATGTATCTGATACATATCAACTTGCTGTTTCAAATATGTTAATCTCATCGGGGCATATGTTTGATGCTCTAGACAGAGGTGATAGTATTCGCGAACCAATAATAAGAAAGTTTGATAATATTCTTGCAAATCCGCCGTTCGGAATTAAAGGATTAAAATATAACGATTTTCAAAGTCCACTGAAGTCTGAATATGTCCCAATTAAGACAGATAACGCGGTTTCCTTATTTATACAAGCAATTATATATATGTTAAAGATTAATGGTAAATGTGCAGTTGTATTGCCAGACGGGCAAGAATTATTTTCAAAAACAAATAAAACATTAGTTGCAATTAGGGAATACTTGATGAAAACTTGTGATTTGAAAGAAATTATATATCTACCATCTGGTATATTTACATACACATCCATTAAAACTTGTGTGTTTTACTTTGTGAAAAAAAGAGAAGGAACTGATGTTTTGGAAACCAAAATTAAAATATCCAAAACTCAAAAAGAGACAGGTAGAGATTACAAGTTTTCAAAAACACATCAAACATCCAAAGTTAAGTTTTATGATTTTAATCCTTATGAAGATGTAAAAAATCTATTGGTTGAAGTTCCAATTGAGAAAATTGTGAGTAATTCATATTCACTTAATTATGCTGAATATATGAAAGATGAAACAGAAGAAGAACAATATGAAGAAGGCGTTGTTGTAAAAACACTTGGAGAAGTTTGTGAGATTGAAAAAAATTTAAAAAAATATGATACAAGTTATGGAAAAAGTGAAGGAATATATAAATTTCATACTGGTGGTGAAAGGACTGACTTATATGTTGATGAATGTGATATAAAAGAATTGTATATAATTCAAAACAGAACAAATGGTTCAGGAAAATGTAATTTATATTTAGATAAAAATTTTAGTTTGGCTAAACAAACAATTGCATATAGAGCATTAAATAAAGATGAAAATACTACAAAATACATTTATTATTACTTATTATTTAATAAAGATTTGTTAGAAAAAGGTTTTGTTGGTGCTAACCATAAAAATATTTCCAAGGAATATATTAGTAATATAAAAATCCCAATCCCATCACTTGAACGCCAACAAGAAATCGTAAAATATTTAGATTTCATATACGAAAAAGCAAATAAAACAAGTAATGAGAAAATTGCGGAATTAAAGCAGTT
>Ga0214919_10000112_pt1 | contig 128163 bp, 128 predicted proteins | sample LL1503_MetaG_FD_177994 | JGI IMG/M metagenome (GOLD analysis project Ga0214919, IMG submission 177994) | Freshwater microbial communities from Lake Lanier, Atlanta, Georgia, United States - LL-1503 | ecosystem: Environmental > Aquatic > Freshwater > Lake | place: USA: Georgia | collected...
GTTTGGTTCCGAGCACTATGTCACCTCGGACCACTGCAAACAGCAGATGCTGGAGAGGTTTGGTTCCGAGCACTATGTCACCTCGGACCACTGCAAACAGCAGATGCTGGAGAGGTTTGGTTCCGAGCACTATGTCACCTCGGACCACTGCAAACAGCAGATGCTGGAGAGGTTTGGTTCCGAGTATTTCATCACGTCGCAAACGTACCGCGACTATATGCTCAAAACGTATGGCGCCGAATCGGCAATGCAGTGTCCCGAATTATTCCGCAAGGCGCAAGCTTCGTCTTTTTGTAGGAAACCGTATGTCTCACCTGACGGCAAGACCTTTATGGTGCTAGGCTACGAAGGTGTCGCACTTGATGACATCTTGAGGCAGGAGGGCGTCAAGACGTTTTATGCCGGAGAAGACATTGAAATTCCTGTTTTCCAATATATTGGCGATGATGACAAGACACATTATTATTATCCCGATGTGTACATTCCTGACGAAAACCGTGTGATTGAAATAAAGAGTGTGTACACTTATAACCGAGAACCTGAGAAAACACTTTGTAAGGCGTTGAAAGTATCAGAAACTCATCTTTTCGAGCTCCGATTGTATAACCACAAAAAAGAGGTGGTTGAAATTTTAGAATGTCGGAATGGTTTATTTTATTCGAAAACACTCGGTTTGTTGGAACCTGGTGTCTCCTATAAACCAAAGAATGCTTGTTGATGATACCGAAAACTGATGTGAATACAAAAATGTCTGTGGACGATATCAACTACTTACATGTCAAAATATTCGTACGAACAATTACGAGACTTTTGCACAGAGCAAAACATTACACTTGCCCGAGATTATGAGAAAGAGCGCTTTCATTCCGACCTACGGGTCGAATGCTATTGCAGTATAGAAGGATGCGATGTCAAAACCTCCAAATTACTGTACAAATTGGTCAAGGATGGATTTATCCATTGCAAGGCTTGCAGCTACAAGAACCGTAGGGTGAAAACGGAAGAAACAAACCTTATGGTGTATGGCGTCAAGAACCCAATGCAAAATAAACAAGTCATGGAGAAACTGGAAGCCACCAATCTGGAAAAATATGGGGTACGCCGTCCCGCTCAGAATGAAAAAATCTTGGAAAAGATGCGAGAAACAAACCTTGACAGATATCAGTGTGAAAATGCAATGCAATTTGAACAATTTAAAAAAAAGCAACAAGAGAGCCTCTTTGAAAAATACGGAGTCACAAATCCTCAACAGTGTGAAGAAATTCGTATGAAAACCAACGATACGGTCAGGGAAAAATACGGAGTAGACCATATATCCCAGGCACATTGTGTTCAAATAAAAAAAATAGAAACCTGTCTACAAAACTCGGGATTTGCTCATCCATCTCAAATTCCTTACGTTCAAGAAAAAAAACGTGAAACAACTATGCGAAATTGGGGTGTGGAATACCCATTGCAGAACCCGCAGATTATGGCAAAGAAAAATAAGACGACAAACGATCGTCATGGTGTGGAATATCCTCTGCAAAACAATGATATTATGGAAAAGAAAAACCAGACCATGAGGATACGTCACGACGTCGTCTATCCTCAACAGTCTTCCGCCATTCAAAAGAAAACTATGGAAACAAATAAAGAGCGATACGGTGTGGATCATACGTTCCAATCTGAAGAAATCAAAAGAAAAAGAGACGAGACAATGCTTGATAAATATAACACTATTTACGCTTTACAGGCACCCGAGTGCATTCAAAAGAAAAAGGAAACCAACTTGTTGAGGTACGGAGTACCCTACGCGTCCATGGTGGAAAGTGTGAAAAAAAAGATGAAAGATACCATGATGGAAAGATATGGTGCAACTAATCCGAGTCATGTCCCTGAATTTATGGAAAAACAGTTGAAAAATTGTTGGACTAAGAAAGATTACGTGCTACCTTCTGGTATGATTATCCATCTCCAAGGCTACGAACCATTTGCATTGGACGACTTGTTGTATCGTGAAAACGTGGCAGAGAAAGATATCTTGTCGAATAAGAAAGATGTGCCCAGGATTTTTTGGTATGATGAAAAGGGTAAGGAACACTTGCATTATGTCGATTTTTTCATTACATCACAAAATCGTTGTGTAGAGGTCAAATCTATCTTTACACTGTTTGCGGACGAAGAAATTGTCTACAAGAAAAAGACGGCCGCTGAAGCCAGTGGATTGCAATATGATATCTACGTTTACGATGGGAAAAAACAGATGATGGTATTGTAAATGAGGTGAATCATGCAACTATTGGGTTTGGAATTTTTATTTTGTCATCAAAATAAAAAATTTGTCCATACTACTCTTACAATAACTTTAAGCACAAGTTCAAGTTTTCTTTTTCAAGCTCTTGAATGCGTTCCCGTGCTAGGTCGAGCTGTTGACGAAAATCGTTGTCCAACAACAGATTATCGATTTCTTGGAGGAACGCGGTCAGTGAATCTGGTATTTTTCCAACCGCTTTTCAATCTTGCAATCGCTCGACCCCACTTTCACCAGTCCGTCTCCGATGCGTGGCTATTTTATGAAACACCAATAAACCGCTCTATATCCACCACCGCTCGTGTTTTTTGATGAATTTTTGAATGGTCCGTCCCTCCCGTCTTTTTTCTTCCACCACTTTTTGGATCCACGCGGTGTGAAGGACATGATCCCGGTCTTTACACAATGCTTCCTCGTGTGCTTCCAACAAATCCTCGTACTTGTAGAGCAAGGTGTTATTGGACAACCCATGATGCTTGAAATGAGACGCCACTTCCTTGGGTTTTAGAAAAGCGATTACGACGCACAGGGGGCATTCCATGATTCCCTCGCATTCCTCGAGATGGTCGTCGTCATCGGTCTCGCAGATCCATTTTGCACAATAACGACATTCACGCGCATGGTGCCGCTCTTTCATGTGGAATCCATACGAGAATTGAAAAATGTACTCTTCACAGACGCCGCAATGGACATAGTGGGCGTGGTCGTCTTCCATGTGCTGTGGGAACCGACTGGTGGGAACCAATTCGTTGCACACGGTGCACGTGGTATGACAGGGATGACTGATTTTGTGCAATTCTTCCAATACCAGCGGGTACTCGGTGGAACATTCGGTGCATTGCACCGTTCGATATTCACACTGAACGCGCACATGATCCAACAGGTCGAGATGGGAGCCCTCAAAATCACATCCTCCATGGGAACACGGATACACTTGATCATCGAGATCCATGATAGTATGCAAAATCTCGTACGCCGTTTCTTTGCGCAACATCAAGGGATCCACTGTCTTGTCGCAAAAAATACACCGCTTGCGTAAAGAACGTTCTTCGGGTTTCTTGTCCAGTTCCAGGTACCGATCGGCACAATGCATGCACACCATGGTCAGGGTCGAACAGTGGCGTTTTGAAGAGGGGACCATCGAACAGGGAAAGCATTTAAAACGGACAGGAAAAAGAGGTTTATCATGACAAATAACGCATCGGGGAGCCTTCATTTTTACATGTTGGAAACATTTAAAAATGGTGGTTGCAAAAAAAAAAATCATGCTACTGTCATGCCACCAACGGACAACAAAATCTTTTTTTTTTTGGAATAAATGGGTCTTTTAAAAATCAATCCCACCTTATCCAAAATAATCATCGGTGCCTCTCTTCTAGCTACCGTTGGTGGTGCGTTGGCTGGCGTTACCTTTGAGGAAATGTTGGCATTAAGAAGAGCGGAAAAAGAAGCGGTGGAATTAAGAAGAGCTGAAATATTTACCCGAGAAAATAGACTAAAAAAAGATATTCAAGAACAACTGACCCGTAAATATAATCCTAGTGCTGCAGCAGGTGGAGGAGGTGGAGGTTTGAGTAGAATGAGTCCAGCAGCAGGGGGAGGTGGAGGTGGAGGTTTGAGTAGAATGAGTCCAGCAGCAGGGGGAGGTGGAGGTGGAGGTTTGAGTAGAATGAGTCCAGCAGCAGGGGGAGGTGGTGGTGGAGGCTTGAGTAGAACAGCGGCTGGTGAACCCCTTCGTAAAAGACCAAGAACGGGCTCTCTAGATTCGTATTTTCATGATGAATCATCCAGAGCACGCTCTCTAGATTCGTTTTTCAAATTCCATCGGGGTGATATCAGAGTCAGAGATGTCGATTCATTAAGTACTTACTCTTCCGTTTCCTCCTTGTCCACACCAAAATCTTTTCCCAGTAGCAACCATTCGATTTCTTCCGTTCCTTACGGATTTCGTAAGCATCATCAATATTTCCCGTTTGATGAAGACATAGATGATAGGGTAGCTGCATGGCGATATGATCATTTTATTACCTTTAGAAGCGAATATTATGGCGGAACACCACCACCCATTGGTGACGAACTAGGAAGAGTAAAAATATTTGAAAGTAATAGAGAATGGCGGGAAAGTTTTTGGAGATATAATACAAAAGAATTGGATTATCTTCGTCGAAAAGGATTATCCGAACAAGAAATATTTGAAAGTGAACAAAGAAGACGACCGTTATGTCGACAGAGTTTTTTTCCTAGGGATGACCATAGTAGTACTTGTACGTCTTGTTGGTCGTATAGAACAAGAAGTAGTGTAAGCGAAAGCACTCACAGCGAAAGGAGCTCTCTCAGATGCTTTGAAAATGGTACACTAAGGAGCAGCATCAGCAGTATCACCCTAGACAGTGCCCTAGATGTAGAGTCGCTTTGAGGGTTGTATGGGAAAAAAAATCATGCTACTGTCATGCCACCAACGGACACGGTGCATCTACGCTATTCCAAAACTAGACATCCATTTCAGGAGAATGTTTCTTGCTCCATTCACGTCTTTATTTGACATTGTGAAGAAATAAGAAAGGAAATGAATCAATTACCCACCACATTGTGTACTTGACTTGATCCGATTTTACTTTCTTTCAGACAATGTTTTCTTTGTGGAAAAGGTTGTCGACGACAACGAGGAATGGATCTTTTCCTTGATCTCGGAAGCCCACTGTTCAAGGAGCATGTGTACAATAAAAAAAAAAATGAAAAAAGCTATTCCAACACAATACCACCCTCCATGTTCATGAATAAATGTGGAAACAATTACCCGTAGAAATCATTCGGCTTATTTTGGAGTATGATCCAACGTACTGGAAACTCTATTCTCAAATTGTCCGAAAACGATTCCAGTACGTCGACTGTGGTCCGTATCGTATCAATGTTCATACCGGGCATCGTCAGTTTTATAATGAAAAAGGAGAGCTCGAATGGGAAAGTACTTTTTTCCAAGGATACTATGAAGGTCCTGAACGATCGTATTTCCATCAACAACTAAGGACGGAAAAATATTATCAAAAAAGTCGATTGCATGGACCTTTGCGTGAATACAACAAACATGGTCAACTGTTGGTGGAAAAATATTTTGTCGACGGCTTGCAAGAAGGATTTATGAACCATTATTTTGAGAATGGAAATCTGTTTCAAAAATGTTTTTTCAAGGGAGGCAAACGTCATGGTCCTTTTTTACAGTTTGGAAAAGACGGGGGGCTGCGAGAGGTGCGTGTCTACAAGAAGGGAAAAATATATGAAGAGAGAGATAAGGTGCGTATAAAGAAATAGTGGAACTAGCGTGTACTTGAAAATTTTTTTTGGTCAAAAAAAAAATAAAAATTAAATAATCGTTTCCAATAATAAAACATGCGGTCCAAAAAGTCGTCGCGGTCGGGTCCCATGATCAGTGTCATGATCTTGCTCGTTTTGTTTATTTTGTTGTTGGGGTACGTGATTTTTAGTCGGGTCATGGAATACTACAGCCAGCTGGATCCCATGCTTCGACATATTCAGGTAAAACTGGAGCCCCTGGATGCCAAGGTCAAAACACTCAAGTTTTACGAGGGCAACAAGAGCTACACCATCAACAAGAAAAAGATTTATCTCTGTCTGCGCGACGAAAACAACCAATACTATAATGAAAACATGCTCCTGTATGTGGCCATCCATGAATTGGCACACGTCTTGTGCGATGAAATTGGACACACGGACAAGTTTCACCGCATTTTCCAGCAGCTATTGTACAAGGCCCAAAAAATGGAGATTTATGATGCCTCCCAACCCATTGTCCGAAATTATTGTGGCCACCACTAGACTCAGACTCCACATCAAAGTTTTTTAACAACTTTTAAAAAACCTGGACGCTTCCGGATGGGCTTGAACCAACGGCCTCGATGTTAACAGCATCGCGCTCTAACCAACTGAGCTACGGAAGCATTTTTTAGTTTAATTTTTAATTCTTTAGATGGAATACAAAAAAATTGGTGAGTTGCACCCACCGTATTCAAACACAAAAATAAAATTTTTTTTTTTCGAATCGTAAAGAAAATGTCCTATTCCTCGTTAAGAGAGGTTGACCAATCGTACCACTGTTTTATGGAGGGACCTCCCTCTCCACCACCACCACCAGAGCCTTCTTGTCGAGGCCCCGTGTCTCTACCACGGACCAACCAGATTTACGCGGTGAATGCCGATCCCAGCAATCCACTGCGGTGCACTCCGAAGGAGCGCGACGCCTTTAGGCGGTGCACTCCGTTGAAAAAAATTTCCATTCCCATTCCCACTCCTCCCAATCCCATGAAATAATATTTTTCTTTTCCTCCTACAAAAAGAAAAAAAAGGAACATGCTTTTGATGATTGTATTGTTGCTCCTACTCGTTTTTATCGTGCTTGTCTTGGTGGTACCACCACGCCAACAAGACGCGTATGGGAACCATGTTTCCACGTTTCAGGAACTTTTCAAGACTTTGGAATACGGTTCCCTGAAAAACAAATTCACGTTCCGTACCTATGAAGAATTATTCGGTCGATTCCGCCACAAGAATCCCGTCATTCTCGAAATTGGGGTGCGTGGTGGAGGAGGCACCGAATTGTTTTACAAGTATTTTGACAACCAGTGTGAGATCTACGGTGTGGATATCGAGGAACGCGTCAAGAGGATCCAGAAAAAATATCCCCAGACCCAAATTTTTATCGGGGACCAGGCCGACCCTGTCTTTATGAAACACGTGGCGGAAACCATTGGCAAGCCGATTGATATCGTGCTGGATGATGGGGGTCATTTCATGCATCAACAGATCCGATCGTTCGAAGCCCTCTTTCCTTTTGTCCGCGAGGGGGGTGTGTATGTCATTGAGGATGTCCAGACCAGTTATAACGAGGAATTCAATAATCACACGACACCTACGCTCGTGGAATATTTGAAAACCATGACGGACAAGGTGGTGCAGGGTTCCCTGGGAACGCAGAGCCAGGTGAAATCCATCCAGTTTTACAAGGACATGGTGGCCATTCAGAAAGACAAGGACATTCCATTTGGCTTTGTGTACAAGGATAAGAACACGTACAAGGATTCGATCCTCAATGTGTACCACGATGTTCCCGATCCATTTGACGTGGAATATTAATTTTAAATGTTGGTCAAGAGTAGTATGCAGCAAACCAGGCATTATATTTTTATCGATCCGAGGGATATCCACGGTAAAGGAGATAAAAATACCACGCTCATGGAAATCCAAGCCATTCATCGACGACATTACGTCCACGGAGAAATGGTTCGGTATCATGGCTATGACGAGATTCATCGACTCTTGGATTCCTATGACAAGGAGCTGGGTCAATTGTTTCTCCAGCTGAATGTCAATTACCCCGCACTCTTGGCGGATATTGGACGCTATATCATCTTGTATGTGTACGGAGGGGTGTACCACGATTTGAAATGCATGTCCACTCCGCGGTTAACGGATTACTTGAATTTTCTTTCCCCTGATGTGGAATTGATTGGAGAGGAACATCCTACTGAAAAACACCGCGTCCGCAATACCAATATCGTGGCCATGAAAAAGAAATCCCCTTTTTTGGATCGAGTCTTGCAAAAGATAAAAACCAGGCTTTTACAATCCAAAGAGGCGCGGGGTCCAGCGGCTGTTGTGGATATTGGGAGTGGTATCTATATTTGTGAATTCCAATCCAACAAGACCAATACCATTTTCAAATATCCCTTTCAACATCAACAAATGCTCCTGTTTGATGGAAACATTTACAAGAAAAATATAAAAAAATGGCAAAACACCCATGAATGGATTTTTCGACGCTAAGCGATTTTTTAAGTATTTTATTTTTCATCCTAGCATAAAAAATAAAATAAATGCATCACCACCACTGCACGTTTCACGGACTTGAAGAATGGTCCTGCCACATGTTTGAAAAGCTCGGGTGGATGACCTTGGCAGCCCGCGACGGACATAAGGAGAGCATTCAGTGCTACCTATCCAGTCTGAAATACCTGTGTGAAAAAATTGCTGAAAAAAAGAAGGAGACGGTGGATATCGACCGTCGCAAGGATCTGGACGAGATGATGGCCAATGTCAAGTATCTCATGGCATGCTCCAAGAAGCTGCTAAAAAAGTAAAATTTCTTTTTTCCTCGTTAGAATAGAGTCATGAAAAAAGAATTATTATTTATTATTTTGGCAGGGGGATACCAGGATTCATCACTTCTTATGCCTCAGGCCCTCGTGCCGCTGGGTCATCATCCCATGATTTGTATCCTCCTCAAAACCATTCTTGGACTCGACCAAGAGATCAAGGTACATATTATTGCCTCTCTTTCCCACAAGGGTCTTTTTGAAAAAGAAATGAAGCGGTGGTTTCCCTTGGATCGTGTGGAGATTTTTGGAAGCACGGGGTCCACCACCTCGTCCAGCCTCGTTCAATTTCTTTCAAAGCAAGATTGGACACCGGAGCAGTCTTTCTACGTCCTCCAATCGAATGCACCCTTTTTATCACATGCCACTCTGGAGCATTTTCTCGACGTCTCGGCGGACGTGCCCTCGGCCGTCCTCGGCATCTCCAAAACCAAATGGAATGAGGACCGTGGACTGCATCCCATGGTGGTTCGAGAGGGGCGTGTCGAAACCATTGGACAGGGTGTGTGGACCGAGATGGGATTCCTCGGTGCCTCGAAATTTTCAATGGGCATGGCTTCTACCTCTTTATTTTCGTGTTCCAAATACCATGACATGGTGGCCTTGTTGGAAGAAAAACCACTTTTTGTACGGATCGCCTCGTTTCCCGCGGAGCTCGATAGCATCCAGATCCGTACGACGGGGGACAAGACGTTTGCCGAACACAAATTCATGGAGAGGCAACACGCCGATTATCTCACACAATGTTATTGCATTTGGAAAGAGTGCAAGACCATGGACGAGCGTCTTTTCAAAATAGAACAACAATTGTCGAAAAAGTGATTTGTTTTCACCGAATAACCCACCTTGAAACCAAAAAATGTTATGGAAAATCTAAGAGACTTGGATTATATCCAATTTGGTCTCTTGTCGGCAGAAGAAATTGTTCGTCAATCCGTATGCGAGGTGCATCACCTCAAACTCACTGGACCCCATTCGGTGTATGACGAGCGCATGGGGACCCTCGAGGCCAATTCCCGGTGTGCCACCTGTGGTTTGGATGGCAAGCTGTGTGTAGGACATTTTGGACACATTCCGCTCAAGATCCATATCCTCCACCCCCTGTTTCACAAGCTGTCCTTGTCCATCCTGAAATGTGTGTGCTACAAATGCTCTCGGGTGCTGTTGAATGAGGACCAGTTGGAATTAAACAATCTCCTGCGGTATCAGCGGCAGTCGCGGTTTCACAAGATTATGGAAAGAATGGATCGGGTGGATTATTGTACGCATTGTGAGACCATCCAGCCCCGCTACGTGTTTTCCTCCCAGGATCGTTTTATTTACATGATTTTCAAGATGGACGGAGAATGTTCGCGCATCCAAATGGTGGAGAGTGAGATTTACAAAATTTTTGAAAACGTGGAACGCCGCGACATTGTGTTGCTGGGTTTTGACCCGGAACATTTCCATCCCAAGAATCTGGTGCTGACCATGCTCCCCGTGCTTCCTCCCGTGGCGCGGCCCTATGTCATTGCCGACAATGTCACGTGTGATGACGACTTGACGGTACAATACCTGGAAATTGTCAAGGCGAACCATCATATCGGAGAACTGGCCACCACGGATACCAAGCGGCAAAAGTATGTGCACGCACTGAAATTCAAAATCAAGAGTCTGTTTGATAACTCGGGGGATCGACAGCGTGTGAGCAATGGCCGACCCCTCAAGGGGATCAAGAAGCGCCTGACGGGAAAAGAGGGAATTATCCGCAATAATCTCATGGGAAAACGTGTGGACAAATCGGCGAGGACGGTGATTGGTCCCGATGCCACGCTGTGCACCGACGAGATTGCGATTCCTCCCGAGGTGGCGGATATTCTCTCGTATTCGGTGAGGGTCAACCGCATCAACAAGGAAGCCGTGCAAAAGCTCATTGAGGATGGACAGGCCAATTTTTTGTTGCGGGAGGAGGGGAATATCCGTATTAATCTGAAATATGCGAGCATCCGTCAGGGCACGCGTTTATTCTTTGGGGACATGCTCCGCAAGAAAAATGGTTCGTGGTTTCCCATTCGTACTGAAAAGGATTTGTTTCGTCTCGAAGAAGGGGATGCCATCTACCGTGATGGAAAAATGCTCCCCGATGTGGTGTACAATACCCGAAAAAAAGTGGACCTCCGCATCGGAGATGTGGTGGAACGAAAGCTCCAGAACGGGGATGTCTTGTTCCTCAACCGCCAGCCGACACTTCACCGCGGGTCCATGATTGCGCAAAAGGTGCGCATCCGTCCCGGTAAAACGATCCGGTTGAATCTTGCCATCACCTCGAGTTTCAATGCCGATTTTGATGGGGATGAAATGAACCTGCATTGCCCGGCCTCCCCTGAAACCGAGGCCGAGCTCCGTGGGCTCTCCTCTGTGCAACAGAATTTGATTAGCAATCAATCGAGCAAGGCCAATATCGTGATTGTCCAGGATTCGTTATTGGGTAATTTCCTCATGACCAAGAAAACCCAGGTCCCGTTGTCGCGGGAACAGTTTTATCAGATGGCCAATATTTTATCGGACGCACGGCTCGCGCTCCTGGAATCCAAGATTCAAAAATACCGACGGTTCTGTTCCAAGCCCGAGGATCACTATGATGGTCGGATGCTGTTTAGTCTGTTATTACCTCCCGATTTTTTTTATCGAAACAAGAACGAGGCCGATCCCGAGGAACCCATTGTGGTCATGCGGGAGGGCATCCTCGTGCAGGGGGCCATCAAAAAAACCAACCTGGGTTCGAGCCACAAGTCGTTGATTACCACGTTGTTCCAGGAATACGGTGAAACCGTGTGCGTCGAGTTTATCAACGATGTGCAATTCCTGTCCAATCAGTACCTCTTGCGGGTAGGATTCAGTGTAGGCATCTCCGATTGCCTGGTGACCAAAAAGGATGAGATTCAGGCCAAGATTTCCCGATCCTTTCTCAAGGCCAAATCCATCGAGGAACACACCAAGGATGAACGCATCCGAGATGCCTACGTCTCGTTTGCGTTGAGTGGAGCCAGGGATACCGGCATGGCTATTGCCAAGAATGCCTTGAAACCGGACAATCGGTTCATTGCAACGGTGGTTTCAGGGGCCAAGGGAGATTATTTCAATATCGCCCAGATTACGGGGTTGCTGGGACAGCAGAATCTGAACGGCCAGCGGATCCAGCCGCTGCTTTCCAACAATACGAGGACGCTGCCTCATTATCCCCTCCATAAAGAACAGTACACGGATGATATGAAATACGAATCCTCGGGGTTCATCCGATCGTCGTTTGTGCAGGGACTCTCTCCACGGGAATACTTTTTCCACGCCATGACGGGTAGAGAGGGGATCACGGACACGGCCATGAAAACGGCCACGTCGGGGTATATCCAACGCCGCATGATCAAGATTGCCGAGGATATCCAGGTCAAGTACGATGGGACGGTACGGAATTCGGTCAATAACATTGTCCAGTTTGCGTACGGCGACAATTTCATGGATCCCATGAAGACCACGTTTTTGGGGGAGACGGCGACCCCGTGCGATGTGGAGAGATTGGTGGAAAAGATTAATTTTGAATTGTCGTCGACGTCCTTGTCGTCCTAATACTTGTGAGGCATCACCGTCCCATTCATCATCAACATGCTGTACAGCGCTTCCGCCTTTTGACGGCATGTCTCGTCTTGCATGTACAGTGCGGTATAAGCCAGATTTCCCAATCCCGTCACGGAAAGATTCACGGTCGGGGTCAAAGGGGGTTCGAGCATGGGTAATAAAAACTGGGTATCGTTGCTGTGGACCTTGGCCAACGTGACCGCATCCACGTATTCGGCCATTTGTTCCATGGTCAGAGAATGGGGGAGCACGGTATTGAGGAATTCAAGGGAATAACGCAGGCCATTGTCCCCGTAGCCCTTGCTTTTGGCGTGGTCGATTTCTGTTTCGGTCAAATAATGAGAAAGCATAATGTTTACTTTCTTTGGATGGATCTGTTTAAATACCTACGATTCCAAAACATGGTTTTGGAAAAAACAGTTGGTTAGCTTAGTATAGCTATTGTTTCCAACCAGGCTCGAACAAAGACACCCAATACTTTGGGGTTCGAATCAAACACTATAGAAATGTAAAAAAATTGAAGCATTTAATTGGCATTGACATAAGCCTTGTGGAAATTCAGATAGCATACTCCTTCTTTTTTACCGTCGCCACAAAGCGGTTTTCCGATCGTATAGGCGGGAATAGCCTCACCTTGAGGGGCACCCTTGGGGATCCCCGGTGACGATGCGAGAACCTGTTGTGGGGATTGTCCTTGTCCTTGGGGTGGGCCATGGCCTTGTTCTTGAGGGGGTGTGGGGCCTTGGCCTTGCGACTCGATAAAGGCTGTTTTTTGGATCTTTTGGTAGAGGCTGACAATAAATTCCTTGATATGTTGAATATCGTGGGGTCCATCGTAGCGGATGTAGGGCATTCCATTGACGTACATGATGACGTCGGGGACGTAGGTGATGGGGGCCACCGTGTTTTTGGATCGTTCCACGACGGACATGTTGCGGTTGACATTGACCATGGCAAACTGACAGCCATTGACATAGTTGGGGAGTTGCTTGAATTTATTGATGAGACTGTCGCAATAAGGACACTCTTTGGAATAAAACAAGACCAGGGTGAGACCCTTGGAATCGTAGGTGAGGGTGAGAAGCATGCCCTGATCTCCCTGTCGTATCTGGAAATCATCATTACCAAGAAATAATATCCCGCTCATTCTTTTACATGACCAAAAATGTATTGTTTAAATACTTTTTTTTTTTTCATCGACAGGAATCATGTTTTCTCCACAGCGTTCCGTCTACCTGGCGTTTTTGCACGACAAGGAGCACCTACGTTGTCTGGAGGAGACCCAGGATCCTTTTTTACTGAAAAAGCGGTGGGAGGCGTTTTATGAGAGGGAAAAGCGGAAAAAAATGTTGCGGGTAGCGAGGTGTGCCTATGCTCATCTACAGGTGGAGGAGCAGGAAAAGAAGCAGTTTCGGTTCCGATCGTCGCATCCGGTATGGGGGTGCGACGAGCATGGGTACGGATGGAATCTCCTCGGACGCGCGGTACAGCCGGCATCTCCTATACCCTCGAGCGTGTTCCGGTTATTGATTCCTCTTCTCCGGGAACTGGTGCAGCGTCTTCATCGGGGCGACCCCCTCCATGGTTTTTTCCATCTCACGGTGGCCGAGATGCGGGCCTCTTTGGATATAAAGGAGCACGTGGACAAGGAAGAGATTCGAGAATGGTCGAGAATGGTCGAGGACGAGGTGGCCTATCCCGGTAGTTTGGTGCATTTGATTCGAAAAGACTATGCGCCTCTCCTGAATGGCCTGTTTCAAGAATCCATCAATAAGCTGCTGCAGGAGGGAGCATTGCTTTTGGCCGACGAGTATCACCTCCACCACGGCACACAGCGTCTGGCGACGCCCGAATGGAAAGATACTCTGGTACAGAACCTACGCTTTCTCTACCAGCATCGGAAACTGCCCCTGACGATGGAATTGTTGGAAAAAATCGAGTTTTTGGAATCTCGATCGTGGGCCGAGGAACAGGTGCGTCAGGCGGTGGCCTTTGTTCCACGCTCTACCTTTTCCTCCAACGTGGTTGAGTGGGGGGAGACAGATCATCCCATCTTTTCTCCACTGGCCCCGCAAACTCTGTTGGAGGAGGACGGACGTTCTTTTCCGCATGTATGGGCCTACATCTACTATCACTGGCTTGTCGAGTATCTCCCCGATCCGGATGAGGCGTATCGTCGCGTGCTTTCCATGGAGGATTGGTCCAAGGCCGACCGTGTCGTGGAAAAAGCACAGGGGGAATTCATGGAGTCTTTACTGCGCCGCCACGTCAACGAACGGCTTCGGGAAAAGCAGGCTCAATGGCAATTTCTCACCAACCCATCACTCGTCGAATTTCATGATCCCTATGACCCGGTGTTGAGTCGTGCGATGCAACGTATCCTGCGCGAAACACGAACGATTTTGGGGGCACGCATGACCCAACTTTGTCGATGGGTGGCGCCACAGAAAACAGTACATGACCGTGATTTTTGCGCCTATCACGCCTTGCAAACCAATCTCCGGCTGTGGAAAGGTTTGTTGGCCTCGGAGGACACGGAGCATGACCCCGTACGTATCCTCTATGGGAAAAAGACGCTTCACCAGGCTTTCCGGACATGCCGAATTCAATCCCCTGAAAATGTGCTTCAACGAATGGAAGAGGCGTGGAAAGGTACCACCACGTTGGACTTTTTGGAAAAAAAAAAGGCACAAGCCATGGTGGCGCGGTTGGTCCACCATGCCTGTTTTCCACAACAGGTCTTTTCTCGACAACCAAGGTCTTTTGAATGGGAAAATGCCCAGACTGATTTTTTCAAAGAGGTGGCACGACTTTTGTAATTTGTTTTTTATTTTCTTTGCTAAAGATAGGAGTCTTATGACAATTATTCCGGATAAAAATCTTGCCATTTTTCTTCAAAAATTTTCAGTTTCAGCACCCGATGCCACCTCTTTTGTCCCCAATTATGCTTCTGTCGGTCTCGTCACGACAAATGCCCCCGATGAACGTCAGTGGCAATTTACGTGGGACGGAACCTTTTCTTCCTCTGTTCGATCCTTTGAATTGATTTATGATTTTTCCCAGGTCGATTCGTATGGGTATTCCATTTATTTCAAGGGAAATCTCAATGGTTTTCTCAACTTGGATGGTCAATTATATGCAGCAACCAACTATCTTACCTATATACCCCAGACACAAGAGGATATCGATCAAAAAATACTACGATTTCTTTTCCGACCGCCCTGTCAGAAAAAGTACAATGGAATCGAACGCAGTCTATATTACGTTACCAATTTGAAAGATGATGATATTACTTGTGCTTGCAAATCAACAGATGGTAAAATCACGGGTCATCCCGACAATGACGTCATGATTGTCCAGTTTGATGGTGATGGAAGTGAAAAGGAAACAATCATATACCCCCAGAGTTGGGGTGGAAATAATACCGAATGGATAACAAGTGCTGGTTTCCCAGATACCTCTACATGTATGATCGATGTCAATTCGACCGCACCTACGGATATCTATATAAGAGTGAGAGGTGTATTGGATAGGGGGGATGTTACCGATTTTAAAACTCTACAGGTAAAAAATAATAGCACAAAAAATGTCTATTTCTGGACACAATTTCATAGTAGGTACTGTACCGTATCACCAGGTTCCATTGTGTCCAGGAGCTGGGATGTAAAAAAACATTGTTGGATTTAATTTCCCATGAATTTTTGGTATGACGAGTAGAGATTGGAGCCTAGGAAGAAAAAGGAAACAAGCCATAGTATTGGGAGGATTCGGTGCTGTGAAACAAGGCCATTTGTGGGGGGTTGTCTCCGTGCCGGACCCATTTCTTGGTCTTGTCCGTATGAAACCAATAGTTTTCTAGGCATTTCTTACCCTTGATTTCCAACTTTTGATGTTCCACGAGATATTGCTGACCCGCTTTCAAGAGGGGGTCTTTTTCCTTGGCCACCAACAGAATATAGGGACTTTCCAGGGGGGTTTCCGAGGCATTGAAATAGTAGTAGACCTTGTCGGTTTGGAGGTCATGTTTGAAAAAAGGATAGTGCAGATAGGCGAGGGGTGTGGAAAGATAGGAAGAGTGAGAAGAAAAATCGGTGAGATTGGTCAATGTGTTTTGAATCATGTGGAAAGGTACACGCTGAAAATCCTCGGCATACTCAAAATAAGAAGGAAGTTCACGAAATTTTCCCAAAAAACGAATATCGTCGGATTTCATGGTCATCCACCAGCGTAGGAAAAACGGCATCTTGGGTTGAAACGAGAGAGGGAGCACCAGCTGATCGTCTTTCAGGAGCTGCGGATTCTGACGCACCAGTGGTGAGACGGAGGATTCCATCGGCAGGGTATACCCGCTGTCGTACCTTGTTTTTTCTTGGAGGAAAGAATCCACAATTTCAGGAATGCTCTTGGTGGTCAGAATGTCCTTGTGCAGATCCAGATATTCAGCCAAGAGGATCACGAGGTAATCCTGCAGAATCGTCGCAAAGCGTTGTGTCCACGTCATTTGAGAAATGACGGATTCTTTTTCGGGGAGGATGTACTGGAGAAAGGAGGGTTCGGAAACCAAGGTTTCGAGGTGGCCACCCGGTGCATATTTCACCACAAAGACCATGGGGGTAAATAGATCCACATGCAGAAAAACGTATTGTTGAGCGTATTCCTGTCGGTGAAGGACGGGTACCTTGCAGTGCTCTAAAAAGGCTTCGACGTCGGCGCGCACAGGCAGCAGCCAATTTTTGGACACGGATTCCAACAAGAGGGGTGCCATGGGCGTAATCAACACCCCCATGTACCGTGCTTCCGTAAAAAGCAGGGCCCGGGTTTTTCCCATCCCGTCGAGGATTTGAGCGTCCAATGCCTTGATCATCTCCTGTCGAAAGGGTAAAACCAGGGGGGTATTGAGTTGGTTTCCCTGAAACGTGGCCATGGCGAGCTGAACGAGGTGGAAAAACTTGGGATCCGCGTCCATGTCAAAACAAAGGTCTCCCGATTTTTCATAACCAATGAGTTCACATTGTGCCTGAATGTCTTCATCCGTACTATCGGCGCTGCCTCCATAGTGTTGATAGACAAACACGGCGGGTCGGGAAGGGACCTTGTTCCAATAGTAGGAGGAAATAAAACGAGGTTGGAGGATGTGAATCTTTTGATCCTTGTCGCGTGTAAGGACAAACAAGTTGACACGATAAAAATTTTCCAAGAGCTTGTAGAATCGGGTAGGATCCATGTATTCATTCTCTCGTAGAATACGCGCCACGCCTTGGAGACCAATGTCGTAATTCTGTTGAAGAGTAATCTGGAGGGGTTCTTTTAGCAACAGGGCACGGAGGACACGAGGCGACCGGAAAAACGATTGCTTCTCACGGAGGGCATAGTAATATTCCAGAGCCGCCAGGATGGGTTCCTGCTCCCAATGGGTGGGCACACCAACACGGTAGTAGGGAACAAAAGGCTGGAGCACGGTCATGAAATGTTCAATGGGTTCTGGTAATCGTCCCCGCTGTCCTACATGATTGATTATTTTTTGCGTCTCGAGCGGACGCAGGTTTGGCATGTACACCACTTTCTCGGGTTTTTCTTCGGGGGGATGAAGAATGTTTTCCACCACCTTTTTGGATTTGTCCGTGTGTGGTTTAATGTAGCAGCACGGGGCTGCATGAAAAGGATGGTCGATTCGTGGGAGCTTTTTCAACCCCGGGTAGGCATACACCTTTTGGTCCTTTTCATACGGGGTGGTGGGACAGGTGAACCATCGAGGGGGTACACCATTGCTTTCTAGAGGAGGGAACAGGAGCTTGCGGTCCTCGGGGAGTTTTGCAGCGGCCTCGTTGGAAATGACGACGGGGTGAGGATTCTGGCAGCTACGAGAATAGACATTGCTGGGAAAAAGGATGGGGTCGAGGGTGGAAAGCGTGTGCAGAGTGGGTGGATTTCCCATGGGTTCCTGCAGGACGGGAGTGTACCCCGGCACCAGGGCTTGAAACATTTCCAATTGCTGGAGGTATTGTTCATTGTAGAGACGAATCAGTCGGGAGAGAATGTACATAAACTTGTCCAGCACCTCTTGATGGGAAGAACGTGTAATCTTGACATGGATCTTGAAATCACCCTTTTCCAGTTGAACAGGTGTCAAAATGGCGGTGAGATCCCCAAAACGCGAGGCGAGACGATTCCAGCCACTCACATAAATGGTGTGGGGAGAAGGCACCGGGAGGGGATCGAAAAAATAGAGGTACAGGCTATGATTCTGTCGTGAAATCTTGTCGGTGTCATTGACGGAAAGAAATTTGGAAAACGCGTCCTCGTTCATGACCAGATTGGCCAACAGCGGTGCTTGGAATGCGGACCAGGGAACGCCAGCGTCGAGGGGGGAAGGATTATCCACAAAAAATTCCGCCAAGAGTCCCGCGGAAATTTCTTCGTATTCGGTGGGGGTTGGAATGGGTAAAAAGTTCAACAGGTTTTCAAGGCTGGACAGAAAAGAGTTTTGGGAAAGAATACACTGGAGACGGAGACCCTTTTCAGTGTTTTGGATCAAGAGGAGTAATTTGCCATCGGCCGAGTACACCGACGTGCTGTAAAAATCGGGCACCTTTTCTTCAAAACCAGACACATCGAGACGACGGGGGGTATACATTTTGTAAAAATTCTTGTACTTGGCGACGCATAATTCGTCGTGGAGGACCAGTTGATTGAAAATCGTTCCGGTGCTGTCCGTCGTGGTGGGAATATCCAACAAAACGACCTTGCCCATGTATTCCAAACCGGTGAGGGAGAGGGGGGAGGTGGCCTGGAAAAGAGTGCCCATGTTTTGGCTGAGGACATTGTGAGATTCAATTTGTTTCGTCTTTTCAAGAAAGGTCTGACGCTTGGTGGTGTACCATTCGACCGACAAGCGATCCAAAAATTGGCGTCGGTGAAGACGCTTTTGGGTATCGGGATCCACCAAGGGAAATTCCAGCTGCTGGAACCATTCCAGGGTCAGTACACTTTTGACCAGTAAGAGATGAGGTGCGAGCACCGCCATGTTATCCTTGAAATGAACAAGGAGCTGAAGGAACACCCAATCCTCGAGAAACGAGGAGAGGGGAATCTTGTAGTCTTGAACCGCCTTGTATAGATTCGGTAGCTGAGGAATGGAAGCCATGGGAATATCCACGAGAAGTTGTCCAAGGTCCAACAATGGAAACTTGGCACTGTTTTCCACAAAGTCTCGAATCGAAAACGACGACGATGGAAAAAATAAGAGGGGAGGATAGGCAACGGTTCCCGAGGCTCTTTTTTGGATATCCTCCGCCGTATCCGTTTCGTAGAGGGGGATGCGGTGAGTGTTTGAAAGTTGCGTATAATGACAAGTCACCCCACGAGGCATTTGTTTATTTTTTTCAAAGAATAAATATTATTTAGATTTTGAAAAACTTTTTTTTTTATGCATTCTCCGTGGTCGTGGCAGTGGCGGCGGCAGTGGCCAAGTTCAAGTTCTGTTGGTGCTGTTGCAGTGCCCGTGCCATAAAGAGTTGTTGGTCCACCGTCCCTACCGTCTCAAACGGGTTGAGGTTGGGGTTGGGGAGAGGGGTAGGGGGGAGGAGACCTTGGGGTAAAAAGGACGAGCCCATGGTGGGGAACCCGTTTTGTTTTCTTTTTAGCAAATTCTTTTGTGCTTCCGCCTTGACGCTCACCGGCTCGGTCCACGTGGACGCGGGGGATGAAAATTCAGAAGTGGATTGGAACACCGCGTCGTGGCGGATCAACAATTGACCTGGGGAAAGCATGAAACGCCGGGTCGCGGTGCTTTTGGCAAAATATTCCACCTTGAGCGTACCCAGGTCGTTTTCACTGGTGAGAGGAAGCACCTTATTGAATACGAGAGGAAGGTAAGATGCTTTCTGGGGAGGCACCTGTGTCGAAGCTCCATAAAGAAGCTCTTCCTTGCCCGAGGAGAGATGGTGGAAAGTAATTTCAATATGAAGGGACAGCGTCTCGCTTTCTCCCGAATAAAAGAAAAAATAGAGAGAGGAAAGATTTTTCTGCGCCGAGTGGACCAACATGTCGTTTTGCAGTGAGTTGGTAATGGAAAAACCATCGAGATCGGATAACGCGTTGAATGATTTGGAGCTCAGGGGTGTGGGTTGTTCCACTGTAAACGTATGGGACACGGTAGTGGAAATTCCACCACCCACAGCGGCAGGTCCAGGGGGACCGGGTGGGCCTTGGAGACCTGGGGGTCCTTGAAGTCCTTGGAGACCTGGGGGGCCAACGGGACCAGGGAGTGCCACAACGGGTGCTGGGGGTACCACAAGAGGTGCCTTGGGTACAATGGAAGCAGCCTTGGGTAGTACAAGAGGTGCCTTGGGTACAATGGGAGCAGCCTTGGGTAGTACAAGAGGTGCCTTGGGTACCACAGGAAGTGCTGCCTTTACAGGGGGGAGGGTGGTGCGTGAAATGGACACACCGGAACGCGTAGGGGCGCCAATGCGCATCTTGTTATGCAAAGAGGGTACGGGATAGTGTGGTAGAGGTATGGATGCAGGTGCAGGTTCTGATGGGGAAACTACGTTTTCAGGGGCGGGGTTGGAAGAAATGAGTTTGTACTTGAAATTACCATGTTCATCTTCGACACGGGTGAGTTTCCAGGGGCATTCCGAAACAAGAGTAGTGTTAAACGATTCCGTCAAGGTCATTCTTTTTTTTTTATAGTGAGTGTGAAAAAAAATAAAAAAAATAATTTTTCATTGTCCGCTACGCTACGCTACGTCATTGGTTTCCAATAAAAGTTTCATCGTCTTCGCTTTCGTCCTTGTCCGAGTCCTTGTCCGAGACTGTGTCCTCGTCCTCGTCCGAGACTTTGTCCTCGTCTGTCGCGGGGGGGTACACGGGGTAAGGATGGTAGGAAGGAACCGTCAAAAATCCATCGAGAAATAGACCGAGAGAATGGTCCGTGGTGGTGGCACCTCGATAATAATCAGGGGCTTGTACCAGAAGACCAAGGGTCGTTAGACCGTGAGGAACCATCGCCTCGTCGTAAAACAAATCTTCCCAGTTTTCCATAACGTCTTCCAGTGCGGCCCGGGTACCATTTTCATGGAAATGCATGTTTCGATCCTCCAATTTTTTGGGAAAAGGCATCCCCGGAAGGTTGCTGGGGGAAAAAGGGACCGCGTGGACGGAATCTCGAGACCATTGTTCCAGCAAACACGATTGAAAGATCAGACGATGCGCTTCCCATTGGGCGTCCATGACCGCCCGGTGATGATCCTTGCTCGCAAAATACTCGGGAAACAAGAGGAGCTTGGGAAGACGGGAGAGGAATTCTGGAACAAAATATAAATGTCGAATCCTTTCCACCAGGACGCCGTGATGCCGAGACAGAGGAAAAAAAGGGTGAAGACGTCCCACTATTTTGTATGTTTGGTCCATCATTTTTCCCAGCGTGGATTTCTTGAAAATGGGACGAAGGATGCGTCGAGCCAGGAGAGGAATATCATAGTGGTCGGTGGACAGAATGTGTTTCAGCGCCGACGTTAACCACCACGACACCATGGTCTTGAACGTCTCTCGGACTTTGTCCGGCAGATGGTGCATGGCCACCTCCCATCCTTTTTCTCTGTGTACGCGCTGGTGCGTCCGAAACATCTCCTCGGTTTGTACCCAGCGGGAACCATCGGCACGCACATACTCGATCCGGAAAGGGATCTTGCCGGCCCATTTCATGACCTCCTTGTCGGCATAGGTGGAGGTAAAGTAGTGCGCGGCAAACGTTTTTTCCGAGAGGGAGACCGTGCCCGCGTCCATGGGGACAATGGTGCGCCGAACCACCTTTTCAGGCAACCAGGAGAGATCCCAAAACGCAAAGTACTGAGCCACGGGGGTTGGCGTCTGTCGACAAGAGCCCAAGGGTATCATCTTGCGGCGCTTTCCCAGATCCATGCCCGACAGGATCTGGGGAGCATTCATTTTCATCCGGCGGTACATGGGATGGGAGGCGATGCGTAAAAATTCTTCCATATCGACCGAGGTAAAGGTGGCGAGGATCGGACACCGCTCGAGCATGGCCCAGTGTTGCAACGTTTTCTTGTCGGCTGTTTTCAGGGGACGATGGTAGTGGTATCGTTCCCAGTGGAGCAAGGCCGTTTCGCTGCCGTCCCATTTCTGGGTAAAAAAATCCACCAGTTCTTGAAGCGGGAGATAGGCCACCATGGATTCGGAAAAAAGCCTCTCCAGACGATCCAGCAGGGAAAACAAGGGAGGATGGGTTTCTTCACGGAAGACCATGGCCAACAAGCCATACACGTGCGGGGTCGGGAATACCCTATTCTCCGAGGGAGTGTAGGCCTTGAAAAGGTCGGGGGGGCACGTGAAAGAAGGACCGTAGCGGGTTTGTAGAGAATGAAATATAGAGATATAATGTGCTTGGAGCTCCTTGTCCGTAGGCATTTCTTCTTCGGCATCGCTGGCATCCATGGTACCAATGGATTTTGATTTTGGCTTGGACGGCTTTCGTGGTTTTGGCGGGGCCTTGAGTGGTGCAAAGGAAATGAACAGATTTTGGGCGAGTTGTTCGAGGACGTGGTCGCAGAAACGCACGGTACCCATCTCCAAAAACAGGGGTGCGAGGGCACGATCCGCGGGGAGTTTTCGCACATGTTGATCCACGATTTTTTTCAGGGCGACGGCCATCTTGTGCTCCGGGGCGCCTTGTTTTTGCGCCGAGGCATGAAACTTTTGCAAAAGTTCGAAAAAAGGTTTTCTGTATTTTTCCATCTGTTTGAAAAAAAAATGATGTAAAAATAAAAATTTATTGGGTCAATAAAATCTGATAACGCATGCTGTCTGTTCATAAAATGGATGATTTGAATCAATTTTTGCAAACGCGGAGGACCGACGGCCGCCCGACGCATCTATCGCTCTTTCATCCAAAGGGCAAATACCTGGTGTGCAACAGCGACCTCGAGGACTTTTGGACGCTTTATAATTATCATTACACGGTAGAGCCGCTAGGCATTGCGGAGGCACAGACCAGCCTGCATATCCCCGTTCTTGTGGATGTCGATCTCAAGGCCGAGTACCGCCCCGACCTGGACGGTGTCTCTTTTTACACGCTGGAACACGTGGCGACCCTCGTCAAGATCTATCAAAAAGTGTTGGTGGAGATTTTACAGGATGTTTGTCCCGAAAATCTGTACTGTTTCTTGTTGGAAAAGGCGCCCTACCGCCTCCAACGCAACGGCAAGGAATACTACAAGAATGGATTTCACCTGCAGTTTCCCAACGTGTTTATGAGTCGGTACCAGCAGGAACACATTCTGTTGCCACGCGTCCGCATGGAATGCAAAAAGCTCAAGGAAGGGGAATATCCTTCCACAGTCACTCCCGACACGATGATTGATAAGGGGTACTGTCGAGGCTCGGGATCTCCGTGGCTCCTCTATGGCTCCCGCAAAGAGGCGGGTATGGAACCCTATTTGTTGACCAAGGGTTTCAATGAGGAAGGGGTGATGACCGAGGCGTGGTGGGAATTGCTTCGTGGTTTTGAATATGGGGAGAGGGTGCTGGAAACACGACAGGATTTGGAGGATCATCTTCCCCAGATTTTTAGCATCCAGGTCGAGGATCGTACCTCTTTTATTTTGGAATTGAAGAGCGATATCCATGCCATCAACTGGGACAAGCCGCCTGTGGGGGTTCCCAAGCCGCCCAAGAAACTGTTGACGGCACCGACCACACAGGACGCGTCGACGATTGATTCGACGCACAAGATGGTGGAGGATTTGCTGGATCTGTTGGCGTTGGAACGGAGCAAGGACCGCAATGAATGGATCCGTGTGGGGTGGATCTTGTTCAATACCTTTGATGGGTCCGATGAGGGGTACCAGCACTGGATCCGATTCTCCAAACGGTGCGCGGATAAATTTGACGAGTCCGTGTGCCGCTATGAATGGTCTCGTATGGAGCGCAAGGATCTGGGCATGGCCTCGTTGAAATACATGGCCAAGCAGGACAATCCCAAGGGGTACGAACAAGTCATGTCGTCGTTCATGCAGCCTTTGATTGATCGGTGTCTCAAACTGAATGGGGCGCACAACGATTTGGCCATGATTTTGTTTCAGCGGTATGATTCGGAATTCAAATGCGGGTCCACCATCCACAAATCGTGGTACCAATTCCGCGATCATATCTGGTGCAAGACCGAAGAGGGTGTGACGCTCCGCAAAAAGATTTCAGCCGAGATTGTGGATGATTACCAGGAGATTGCGCGTCAGTACCTTCAAAAACATTTGGGTGCCGAGGACGAGGACGAGTCCAAATCGTACAAGAAAAAGATGAACAATGCGCTCAAGATGGTGGAAAAGCTCAAGCAATCACCCTACAAGACCAATGTCATGAAAGAGGCGGCCGAGGTGTTTTACGATGCCGAATTTCTCCAAAAATTGGACGCCAACCCCTATCTCATTGGCTTTCACAATGGCATTTATGATTTAAAGACGCACGAATTCCGGGACGGGTGTCCCAATGATTATGTGAGTCTCAAAATGGCCATTTCGTACCGGCGTGATTTCACCATGACGTCGCCCGAGGTGTTGCAGGTGTTGGATTATTTTGAAAAGATTTTTCCCGATCACGACGTGCGTCAGTATTTCTTGGACATTTCAAGCGACGTGTTTATCGGGGGTAATTTCAACAAGATTGTGCAGGTGTGGACGGGAGAAGGGGATAATGGAAAGTCCATCACCCAATCCATCTTTGAACAGATGCTAGGTCCCTATGCCATCAAGCTGCCCACCGCATTGATTATTGGCAAGCGCACCCAATCCAGCGCCGCGTGCCCTGAATTGGTGCGTGCCGGTAATGGCTGTCGCATGGCTGTGCTCCAGGAACCCGATCAAAAGGATGTCATCAACATTGGTATCCTCAAGGAACTCTCAGGGAACGACACGTTTTTTGCACGCGGTCTGTTCAAGGAGGGTTCCGAGATTACGCCTCTCTTTAAATTGGTATTGATTTGTAATGAGTTGCCGAATCTGCACAATAGTGATCGTGCGACGTGGAACCGTATCCGTGTCATTCCTTTCGAGGCCACGTTTTCAGACGATGCACCGGCGACGTATGAGGAGCAATTGAGGGACAAGATTTTTCCCAAGGATGCCCAGTTCAAGGACAAGATTCCTGGAATGACCGAGGCGCTGGCGTGGTATTTATTGGAGAGGCTCAAGACCAAGCCCAAGCAGGTGGCGGAGCCCAACAAGGTGACCAAGGCCACGGAGCATTACCGCCGCAAGAATGATGTGTACCGTCTTTTTTCGGAGGAGTTTGTGGAGAATATTCCCGACAAGACCGTCCAGCTAATGGAGCTGTATTCCACGTTTAAGGATTGGTTCCGGGAGAGTTTTCCCAACAGTCCGCTGTCTTCCAAGATGGAGCTCAAGGAATATTTCACCAAGAAATGGGGAGAGCCGGTGGGTATCCACCAGGTGTGGACGGGGCACTGCATCCGTTCTCATTTTGAGATTTAAGTGTCGTACCCTACTATTATTTTTATTTCATTTTCAAGGAAATAAAACATGGTACCACCCACGGACAAGTTGGACATTCCTTTCCCAACAGGATTTTCTGGAAAACTTTTTGACGCTGTGGTCCTAGACTCTTCTATTAAAATTATCAACGTCTTTTGTTGCCTTGTAAATAATTATTACTCCTCCCACTATGGCCACCACGAAAATCCCCAATCCAATACCACTACCAATCAACATGTCCTGGCCTCGTACAATATGACGGTTGGTGTAAAAAGTGTTTAACTTGGCCTGTAGAAATGGATCCTCAAAATTTTGTGGTCGTCTTTGCAAGTAGGATATTTCACCACGAGAGGTTCGAACATCATTGAAAATCGATCGTTCCGTCCTGTTTTCATCGAAAAGGGCATCCAGGAAAAGATTTTGATTCGTCGCCCGTAGTTTTCGTAGAGGCATGGCGTGAACATTTTGTACAATGCGCCTATTGGATTCATAATCGGATAACATGGAGTTGAGCGATGCAGTTTGGCGATCGGCAACGAAATGAAAGGGGGAAGCTTCTTGGAGAAACGATGGTTCCAAAAATTGTGTCATGTTATTTTTGGGGACCAAATACCTTCCGTGGAAAAGCAACTGTTTATTCGCCGCCGCATCTTGTTCGATTGTACTCCGGAGAGACTGTTGGCGTGCATGTAAATAATTCTGACGAATGGCTTGATGATAAGCATTTGCTTCGTCGCCCCGCGCTTCAACAATTCTCGCGAGTGTTTGGTTCGGTCTACCCATATTTTGTTCTATCCACCAATCACGCCACGTGGCCGAACGCGGTGGTGTTGGTCTTAAGAAACTATACCGATCGGGTGCCGACAAAGTTTCTATCCCCGAGGCCATGGCGCGTTGTTTGGCTGGAAACAATGAATGCCAAAGAGAACGTGTGAGGGAGGGATGCTGGCCACGATGTTGAGGAAACATTTTGGCCAGCGTGGAAGGTCCTTTTTTTTTCCCATACTTTTCCAAGGGATTCAGCAAGCGGTGTTCTTGCCATAAAACATCTTTACGAATCAACGAGGCGGTTGTACTCCCCAGCTTGGCGAGTCCTCCTATCATTCCCGCTGCGAGCAACGTGGTACCCGCAATTTTACCCACCAAAGCCCCAATATTTTTAGCACGTTCACCACCTGAAGCGCCATGACGGAGATTTTGGATATTATTCATACCAATAGCAGCATCGAGAAACGTCATTGTCTTTTTTATATTTTGAAAAAATAAAAAACATGTACCGTGTCGAGTGTGCACCGACGTATGAAAATAATCATAATGTACACTTGGTGATTATGTTCGAAAAAGTACTACATATTTGAAATAAATGTTTTCATGAAGTATTATTGTGGTAAAATGACAATTATCTTTGTATAACAGACATTCCAGTTGAATCGATGATTATTTTGCGAATAACTGTATACATAATTCGTCAAAGTATGTTGCCTCGATGACGTTCATTTTCGCTACATTGTGTATATATATCGTGGTGGGTATGTCTTTACCGTATGTATACGTATCGGGGAAACAAGGATAACATAATAAAATAACATGTATTTCATATTTTAAAAAAGGGTATTTTTGCTTGAGGAACGAATCGAATTTTATCGCATCCTCAATGTCATTAATTACGGTATCGTGTTCTCCATGATGGTGCTGTCCGTGTCCTTTGCGAATAAACGTAATTTTTTCTTTATTATTTTCCAATATTTTTTTGAATCGGTGGATTCTTTCAATTACTTTGTCTTTATCTTGTGGGAAAGTATTGTGTGCAAATAAGACCCCGTAATGGTCGTTCTTAATACTATGGTTTTCCGGTATGTAGTCCTCAAAATCATTCTTTATTATATTCGTGATACCTTCATACGTAACTACCCAATCAAAAGGGAGGCTACAATGTCTCAAATTTAGTTTGCGCAACAACTCGGCAGTTCCACAATCGACCCCTAAAGAAATAAACGTCATTGTCTTTTTTATATTTTGAAAAAATATAAAAATAAAAAACATGTACCGTGTCGAGTGTGCACCGACGTATGAAATGTATGCCGAGGACAAGATTCTCCAACACGAATTGATTTACACCGCCGAGCTTTTCTTGGTGGATCGTGCAGACAAGACCACGTGGCAGGAAATGTCGCTGCGTTTCTACGCCTATGCGTTCCGCGACGACGAGGATACGGTGATTCTATCTCCCTGTATTCTGATGCCGCATTCATTGACGGAACACAATGTGTCTTTTCAACTCGTACAAAAAGACGGGAAAACGGTCATGGAATACCGCGCCCGACGTGATATTGAAAAGGACGAACCGTTATTCGTAAACTATCATATTTAATTTAAGCAATGAATACGAATGTATTAAATTTCAAAAATGCAGATACAAAGATTTATAATTATGAGCGAGCGGTGCACAGGCTCTCATTTTGTTCAATACGCCATGCTCGAAAATTTTTTCATCGAGTACTCCCGTCGCCACCATCACCTCCGGCATTTTTTTGGGCATGAGAACGACATGGCCTCTTATACGGAGGAGGAGAAACAAACCATGCTCATGATTTGTGTGGTACGCAACCCTGTCGAATGGGTGGACAGTTTTTTCAAGCGCAAACACCATGTTCCTCCCGAAAACCGGCATGACATTGAACGGTTTTTAAAAAGGGAATGGTATAGCATTTACGAACAGGGCGACAAGAAGGGGCAGGAAATCATGGAGGATCGACATTTTTTGACCAAGAAAAGGTATCCCCACCTCCTTGCTTTACGGGAGACAAAACACGATTATTTCCTCTACTTGGAAAAGGCCCTGCATCTTTTCCCTCACGTTCTGATTCTGAAATATGAGGATCTGCGGGACGATTATGAAAACACCCTCGAATCCATTCAAACGCGTTTCCAATTGCGTCGAAAACACCCTCACGAGTGGAAAAAAATCGTCCGGTACAAGGGCACCTATCACGCGCTCTATGAAAAGAAACCCATCCTCTTGTCCCCAGAAATTCAAGATTATATTTGGGCACACGTGAATCTGGAACAAGAAAAAACAATGGGGTATACGCATGAAGGAAAAAAAAAATGATGTTTTCCCAATATTTTTTTATGGTTAGGATAAAACAACGACAACAATATGAAATTCTTACTTTTCTGGATAGTATCTGCCGCAGTGGCGGTCCGAGCGTTTGAGGGAGACGGAACCTTTTATGGTGCCGGGGGGAATGGTGCCCAGGGTGCCTGCATGCTCCAGCCCGGTTTTAATGGGGTCGCGACCACCGTTGCCATGAACCATGAACAGTTTGAGGGAGGGGCCGCGTGTGGTCGATGTGTCCGTGTGTTGGGTTCCGGGTCTGGTGCAGGTTCAGGAATGACGCCCATTGTAGGTCCCATTTATGCGGTCGTGGACAATGAGTGTCCCGAATGCCGACACGGGGATGTGGATATGGGATTGGGTGGAGATGGTCGGTGGCGCATTGCGTGGGAGTATGTGTCGTGCGACGAGGCGCGGGGGAATGGCCGTCGAGGGCTCCGTGGTTCCCCTCCTTCTATCGAAGAACAGCAAGCGTGGCTGGCCATGCTCCAAAAAAAGTGAATCCTTTTTGATATTTTTTACAAGTCCGTGTATATCTTTGACGATTGTCTCATCCAATACTCACTCGATTTTGTTTTTTCCACAGAAACAAAATCATGAATCCAACACAGGAAACCGATCTCTACCTCGTCATTGATGAGAGCGGGAGCATGCACGCTCAGAAAAAGACGCTGGTAAACAGTGTCCACGAGCTCTTGCAGAAGCAGAAAAAGGTGGGTGGGGCGTGCCGTGTCTCCCTCTTTTTTTTCAACGAGGAAGTTCGAGAGGCCTACCGCCACCGATCCTTGGAGGATGTGCCGATGCTGACCGAGGACGATTATATCCCGGATTGCATGACGGCGCTCCGTGATGCCATGGGCCACGTGCTGGATATCATTTCCACGGAATCCTCCTCGGACATGGACGAACAAAAGCTCGTCCTCTTGGTGGTGCTGACGGATGGGGAAGAAAATGCGAGCATGGCGGTCTCACCGGAAGAGCTAGCCCGGAAGCTCGAGGCGTTGGAGAGAATCAAGGGGCAGGTGGTGTACGTGGGCAGCAACCAGGACGCCATTCTGAATGGCCGCTACGCGGGAGCCACCAGGGATTCCTCCCTGCGCTATGAGGATCATTATCTGACCGAGGCTATGGATTCGCTGGGCAATGCCGTGGCCCGGTGTCGTTCCGGTGCCACCGACGTGATTCGATTCACCGACCTGGAGAGGGGACGTTCTAGTGGCTCGTCAGTCTTGTCGAGCTCGCCCATCGCATCGGTGCAAACCCTTTAAGCAAGGGAAATGTAGGCACGGATCCAGGGTTCTTCACCTAGTAATACCCATTTATGTCCTTTGCCGTCGACATCTTGTGCCCATAGTATATCTCCTTTTTGAATGGTAAACGTTTCTCCACGGGACGTGGTGAATTCAATGGTACCGCATAGAGTCAGCACGTAATTGTTTTGAGGGGCATTGTGGAAATCGTAGGTAGAATGGGGTGGGGAGACTTGGAGATGGAAAAATTGGACGGGAACTTTGGAACGATAGGGAAGCTTAATTTTTTCCATGTAGGAATGGTCGTCAGGACCCGTATAGAGATGATAGATGGGATAAGTGGCCTCTTTTGTTTCAGGTGGTTTGGTGTAGAGAAAACGCGAAAGCAAGGAAATCATAAAATGTTTCATTTTACTCCATGGCGGAATCTTTTTAAACCATCCATCCGTACCAAGAGCACCAAGACGATCAAAAGCACCAAGAGCACCCATAATACGAGGGTCCATGTCGTCATGAGTATTACCCGAGTCTTTTTGGTAGTGGTGGGAATCTCGGCCGCGACAAAATCACGAGTGTAGGGGAACATGGAAAAAGGGGTGCCCAAATACAATCCCGGCATGGTGCGGAAAACTGCGCTGTTGTAATTGGTGGGGGTCAGCACATCGGTGGTCAGGTAGCCGATGCGGGAGAGGGCGTGGTACTGTAAAAGCGGGAATTGTTTCATGACGTGGTCTTGTCGATAAGAATTCAAATCCGCGGCAATGGGTTCAAACGTCTTGGCAATTTTTATCTGGAATTGTTGATACACGGGTGTGAACTCCACCTTGAAAATATCCAGTTGCTGGAGTGCCGTTTCCAATTCCCAGAGGTAGGACACACGATTCAGTGGGAAAAAGAGGTTGGGCAGCATGCTCAGGGCATTGCTTTCAAGGCTGCACTGATCCTTTCCCCGTAAAAATCGAAAATAACCCTGTATACCGTACTCGGGTCCCCAAGAATTCTTGATCCACCAAAAGGGTGTCTTGCCCTCATACACCCCCCATCCCACAATCTCCACAGCGTGTCCCCCTACGACATTAGTGCGTGTAGGGTCGTGGACATAGACGGGGGTCGTTTTGGGATCAAAGTCGTAAAAGTCGTCATAGACGGTAAAGGCGGAACAGACGGGACCCCACTTGAAAATATCCATCATGAGACGCCGATTGTCTTCCACGACGCCTTGTACCTGGTACATGATCAGGGCTTGGAAATGCTGCTGGGGAGAGCCATAATTTTTGACACTGTCGATGCGGATAAAGTCGTTGCAATAGGCAAAGGGTCGTGCCGATGATTGGTTGTAAAAGGCGCACGTTCCCTTGTTTTGGTCCTGACTAAAGTTGCTATAATCATAAATCGTTTTTCCTACGCTTCGTGGGAAATAGACCGAATTCGTAAAGGGAAATCCCCAATTCAATTCGGTTGTCTTGTAGGTTACCAACGTGGAATAGGGTAGGGTGTAGGCCATGCACTGGTTGGTGGTGGTGCCCTGAGAATAGAGGTAGTAGCACGCGGTGACGAGCGAATTGCCGTGGCACGCCAGGTTTTCAATGGTGCTCGCCGACAATCGAAACGGATTCTGAACGGTTTCTTGGCGTTGGGGATCATCCTCAAACAGCACACTCAAAATATCGTTGCAGATGGTGGGCATGAGTGGACTCAGCATGTCTTTCAAGAAACGTTTCCTCATCAAGACATTGAATCGGTCGGACAGAGCACCGACCGAAGCAAAACTCCAACAACTGCCGCACGATCCCTGATTCACCACAGGAACCAACCATTCTTTCCACACACCATTCTGTGGCTCGAATTCAGTAGGTAGTACACTCATGTCGTAATGGGAGTAATCGGCGTGGACAGTAATGAGTTTTTTCAGCGTCTCGGAAACCATATCCTCGGTTGCGGTAGGCGCAGGTGAGGTGGTCGAGGAGGAGGTGGTCGAGGAGGAAAGAACAAACGTATTCAGTGGATGGGTGGTGGGATTCACGTACATTTTATCAAGACAAGAATAAAAAGCAATGCAATGAAAAAAACAAGTGGCCAAGGATGATTCATGGAAAATGTTTTTTTTTGCTCAAGCTGCTCCACGCATCGGACATAGGCATAGTCATTGGTCCCCGCTTTTTGCTTGCAGCACCGCCCATCCTTGCACTGATAAAAAGGATCGACGGTATTGGATCGATCCCGTGTGTTTTGCACGCTGTGGCAATAGTCGATACAGGGCTGGGGAGAAGGGAATTGGGTGCAATTCTCCAAGCACATGGATAAATGATGGTGTTGAGGGTCGTAATTGTCCATCCAGGCGTGATTGTCGTGAAAGGTTCGGAGATTGGAAAAAACGTACATCAACGGCAGCCAATTAGGTACATTGGTGGTAAAAAAAGGATTCATTTTCTTTTTATCAAGAAGAATAATAAAAAGATGGAACAGAATTTTAATGTTTATTTTCCTATTCAGCTGTGGGTGTCGCGCGATGCTACACAATACCGCCTCGAACCTCCCTTGCTTGGTTTCAAGGACGAATACCGGTTTCATCCTCATTTCTGGGACGCTCTGTCCATCCCCGACCAGGACAAGGAAAAACTCGAGTCGTACTGGATGTTGAAAGAAACCTTGTGGGGTTGGAATGGCAAGTATTCTCCCTCTTTTCATCGTGGATTTGCGACGGTGGCGGTGCTCCAAAAGAATGACGAGTATCCTTTTCCCACCGCCAAAATATCCATTTTCCGCAACGGCAATGTGTTTTATTCCTCGCTGGACGTGTACAATAATTCCTTTGGTTTTATGGCCTACACGTACCCTGTTCCCGGAACACGCCTTTTCTATGTCCAAAATAACAGCTCGGATGAAAAAATTTTGGAAATTACCTACTGTCGAGACGAAAAGGGGTGCCCTCCCTCCAGCAACAACTTTTTTTTACCCAACCACGCCAACAAGAACGTGTCCTGCTACGACATCCTCTGGGACAATTACAATTTATTTTTATACCTCTTTCCCGAAAAACCCCGAGGACAATATTTTCGTCTTACCTCGACGGGGTTGTGTGTGCCTTCGGAGAAGGAGACGGACCATCCCTCCATGCTGGAGTGTATGAAGCAAAGCGCGGGGATGAGGGTGCTTCCCAAGAATATAGGGACAGGCAGTCCCTTGTCCGAGTTGCAGCAGGTCATGTACACCTACCCCGTGGCACGGGGATCGACGGTCGGAGGAGACTTTGTGTGGATCAGCGTGTTTTGTTTTTTAATGTCTTTGCTTTTGTTGCTTTTCTTGCTGCTCGTAGGGCGATGAGGGACACGATTGATACGAGGATAACGAGGGTGCCGACCATGGCGGTCAGATAAATCCAAAAGGGTGGGGAAAGGGGCTGGGCGGTACGTGTGGTGCAATTGTTGAAATTTTCACATAAAAACTGGGGAATTCGTTTTTGATTCAGAGAATCCCAAATCTGGGGAAACGTTCGTGGTACCTCTTTCCAATTGGTGCGTGAGAACTGATTCACGGGACTTGTCGGATCCAATTCAAACGATAGTGGATACGGAGATTTGTCCTTGGACCATACCAATCGATTGGTGTGGTGGTCCACCGTCAGATACTGTTGATGGAACCCATTAAAAAGCTGAAAGGGCTCGCGTTCATTCACAAAGCCCTGGGGATGATCACGAAAAGCATAGGTGTAGGCAATGGCCGAGTACGGTTTCCATGAAAACTCGTAGGTCTCCCAATCGTAATAGAGAATGGAGTACTCGTCATTTTTGATGAAATAGAGGCGGGATGATGTCGTGAGACGAAGATCAAAATCGGTCATGAGCGTATTTTCCTGACCCAATACCACGGTCATGGCCGTTTCCTGGATGGGATAAAAGGCAAAATCCGAATGCAAATAATACTTGCCGCCTTGGGCGCCTCGATCCTGGACCAAATACACCGTATTGGAAAAAAAGAGGTAGGGGGTATTCATCAGGTTCACGTCGGCGGGGAATCGGTCCGGGTTATAAAAGACATGGACGTGGATGCCATTGTCCGCGGAAAGCCGTGTCTTGTTGGTAGGGGCAATGGCATTGTCGAGGAAATTGCTGTTTTGATAAAAAATAGTATTGAGGGGTACACAGTAGCTTGGGAGTGGAATCTCGTCAAACGAGACGTGGTACCCCGCATTGCAATAGGGTGATTCCTCACACTGTTTCATACATTCCTCCAAGGAAATACCGCGGGGACATTCCGCGTCAATGGTATCGATACAGGAGATGCCGGTACCAAAGGGTTTCACCCAGTGTCCATCCAGGAGTTTCATCTTTTCTTTTTTGGAAAATAAAAAATGCATTCCTTGTCAAAAAAACTATTCCAACCAGATCAAATCAAAACTAGAATGCAATGTCTCCCCTTGGAAATTCAGCGTCATATTTATGAATACGATCCCACCTTTCACGAGCAATTTCAAAAGGTGGTGGTGGATCTCCGTCTGACGGGAGCAAGGCGTATACGTCTTCCCAAAGAATGGAAACGCCTCCGAAACGATCCCGACTTTCACGTCATAATGGTGCGTCCGCGAAATATCCACGTGCGGTTCCAGGGTGTACTCTACCATCTGAGAGTCCCAGTGGACTATCCGTTTGAACCACCCCGAGTAGAAAAGGGAGGGAAACGTCTTCCCCCTTTTGAATGGTGGAGTCCAGCGTGCTCCCTCTCCACCGTCGTTCGTACCTGCGCCTTGGATGTTGACAGTGGGTGTGAGATGCCCTCGGGTACAATTAGAATGCTATAAAAATATTTTTTTACAAGTATAAAAAAATGTATGACCAGGTCTCTATTGGTTTTGAACTCGAGACGCAGAAATTGTGTCTCGTGCAAAAAAAGGGTTCCATCTATCGACTGCCTACGGAATACACCAAGCACGCCTTTTTCCAAAAAAGTGTCGAGGTGTACAATGATCTCTTGACCCTCTCCACCGCCTTTGTCAAGGACACCCTCCCACCTTTTTTAGCATCGGGACCCCCCGATTCCATTGGAAAGGTTCACGGCCCGTGGAATTTCAATAACAATGAATTTGTCCTCACCTTTTCCCGTAAACAGTCTGTACCACCGGGCCAATTGTTGTTGTGGATTTTCCAACATTTCCTCTCGGCCATGGATCGTGTCGAATCCGTTTTGGAACAGTACGAGGCCACGCCCATGCCTCCCGGCTTTCCCTATCCTACCTTGTTGGTGAGCAAGACACGGGATCCGCGGTATGCCGGGGTAGGATTCCTGGCCCAGGCCTCTCCCACGGCGTGGAATATTTCCCAATTGACCTTTTATTATCAAATGACGCTTGGTTTTTTGTTGGACGATGCCATCGGGATCATCTCCGACCTGGCCGCGCGGTATTTTACCATCAAAAAGGTACCCAATACGGTCCAACCCCTCGTGGAACAGGCGCGTACGATTTCGGGAAAGGCGTTGCAAAACTATCTCTTCTTGTATCTGTACAGCGCCACGACGCGTCATCAGCGGAAAGAAAGCCTCTTTGTGCTCCGCCAGGCTTTTCAGGATATTCGGTCAGTGTTATCCACCACCGAGCTCGAAACGCTCGAGGCGTGGATGAAATTGCATGTCTCGGTCGAAGAGTATGCGTACTTTGAAAGCCTTCATAGGGACAAGGTGTCGACAAACGAGCAACAAAAATTCAAGAAGCAAGCCTTGTGGGATGTGGGGAGGATTCCTTTCAAGAAATCGGAGCGGCGCATGTTTGTGGAATTCCGGGGATTCCAAATGTTGTTGAACGATGCGGTGGGTACGGGACCCAAATCCCTTAATAGGATCCGCGCGGCTGCTTTAATTGGGTAGTGGTACTCCTTTTTTATTTGAAACAAATAAAAAAAAACGAGGTGAATCTAGATTTAGGCAATGACCCTGGTCATGGTGATTGTGATGGTGTAGGGAGATCCGGGGGAGGTTACGGTGAAAAAATTGGTCACGGGGAAAAAGATGTCACCGTCCGCGTTCACTTTGGTGATGTAGGTGGGTGAGAGTGCTGAATTACCCTTGGTTTGAATCATGGCATCAATCACATATTTGGTATTTGCTGGAACTGTTGTAGGTATTTTTACCACCATTTGAAAAATATTGGTGCCGGTGCCGCCCGTATTCGTTGGTGCGGAATCGAGAAGGGCCGCTAGCAATTCAAAAGAATAAATCATCTGGACGTACCCGGAATCTGCACTGTAGGTGAGGGTTTTGGAAATATCAGCCACCACGGAGGTTCCCGAAACATCCGTGGAAGACAAGGAGAGCAGAGGAGCAATAACTGTGAGTTGTGTTACAGCGGTACCAGTCAATACTTGAAGACTTGACGACATTTTAATTTTTAAAAGTACCCAAGATTTTTTTTTTATTTTTTATTTTTTAATTTGTAATTTGTAATTTTTAATCGACTTTGGTAAGCATCAGTGTAATGGTATAAGGAGCACCTGGAGAAGTGACACTAAAAAAATTGGTGACGGGAAAATAGATTAGCCCGGAAGTACCATTGGCGGTGACGACGGTGTCATACGTAGGACTTTTGGTGGAATTTCCCAACGTCTGAACTTCGGCATTGACAATATAATCTCCATTGGAGTTATTGTATGTCTGTACTTGCATCTGAAAAATGGTCGTCGAGGTACTACTGTTTGCAGTGGGTGCCGAATCCAAGAGAGCCGCCAACAATTTGAAACTGTAAATGACCTTGATGTATTTTCCATCACCACTCAGGATATAGGTCCGGGCCAAGTCTTTGACTATAGGGGTGTTGGTACTACTTTGTCCTAGACTCAAAGTAGGAGAAATAATACTAAGATAATCATTCGTCACATTTTTTCCCGTTAAAATGAGTACATCCCCACCACCGTACGTAAAACTTTCACCACCGAATGTATACTGGACTGGATTTCCGGACGCGTCGGTCGTGGTCGCTGCCACGGTAATGGGTGCAATAATGGGTATAACACCCATTTCAATGGGTGCGTTGACCTGCACCTGGGTTAGATTCCCACTAACATCTGTAGCTGTACCACTAACATCTGTTCCACTAGCATCTGTTCCATTAATGTTGAAATAAATGGCGTTAATTTTACCCTGAAGAGGATTTTGGAAACCGAGTGTAATTGTAGTTTTTTGGTTCAAAGGACCATTTGCAGGTGCAACACTAATAATTTTGTTGGACATTTTTTTGTTTCATAACAATATATTTTTTTTTTTTACTTTTACACATTTTGATAAGCACCGATTTGGGCGCCATAGGTGTCCGTCGGGTTAAAACATGATATGGAGGCCGTTTGTTGAGTTGTGAAAATAATAAATATGGCACCCATATAACTGGTGCCGATATTATACAAGGCGTTTTTATTCAGCGTTCCGACTTGGGCGGTGCTAAGTTGGGTCTCCGCAATGTAAGGATACGTGGGAATGTCGCTGACGGAGGTTTTATTTCCATTAAACGAAAAATTAAATAGTACCGTTGTGGAGGAGCCCGTCCCATTGGTGAGGGACGCAACAAGAGTATTGGGTGTATAGTTCATGGTGATGGTGACAAAGGCCGTCACTGTTTCGAAATCTCCGGTTTGTGTATTGTACACTACATAAGGAAAATCTACATTGATGACGTTGGAATCACCTACAAACGTATATTCACGTACCGCCAAATGTTCCAAGAGGATCACAGGGTCATCGGCTGTGACCGAGGGTGTAATGTAGAGTGTCAATGAATAGATGGATTGGGAAGCGTTGATGGTACAAATCTGAGCATAATACACGCAAAGGGTGGGGACAATACCATAAATCTCAGCCACCGCCGTAGTTGGAATGGTGAAAGAACGGTAGTTGGCATTCGTCAACGCTTTTAGACCCAGGTATTGAGCACCGCTGTTAGATAATGAACCATTTTGTAATTGCAAAGAAAAAGAGGGAGGTAGCGTAAAAAAAGTTCCGGATACGTCAGAAGAAGAAGGTACCAATATGGATTCGCCTGCTGAAGAATTATTCAAAGCAAATGCACCCACTGTTGTGGTAGCAATGTTTGACATCCCAATCGTAGGTGCACTCGAAGAATTACTTGAACTTGTAGTTTGTCCCATTATGATTACTACTATCTCACAAGAAAAAATATTTGAAAAATTAAAAATATTTTCGTAAATTAAACAAAAAGTCATAATGTCCAGCGGCAATAACAATTCAGGAATTTTAGCTACCGTGGGATTAAATCCTATTCCATCCGCAGGATTTATTCCTACCAACAGTATCACGAATATACAAGGTAAAGCTCAGAGCATTGCGTGCTACAGTGCCTACAACATTACTTTTGTACCCCCTTATTCTCAATTTTCCATCGCCAATGCTGCGCTGAATTCACCAGCAAACAAAACTCTCCAAAACATACCAGCCCAAAACCTTTACAGCGGCACCTATTTCACTAACAAGATTGTGATGGCGCCTATACAAGCCACCGCGTCATTGAATGGCACGAAACTGTCATTGCTTCTCGAATATCCGGATGCCTCCGGATCCTACACTCCTTTTCCCAATGTTCTCTTGGAACAGTCGACGACTAGTGCACCGGCGTTCACCTCCCAAAATTTTACGTCATACCAGATTACACAATCATTCTTCTTTCCCGGCATTTCCAGTAGTGGTCAAATTGACCCCTATTTGCTCACCGTCAACGGCGACCAAAGCAACGCCCTCTTGGGTATTTATTATTCCTTTTATTTTGTAGAGTGCACGACTTCCACAACGGGTAGTACCTCTTGTAAATTCACACCGGCCTCTTTGCAACAAATAGCTTCTTCCAATTCTACGACGGTTTTACCCATCGCAGTGGCTTTCGTGGCCGCACAAACTTATCAGAGTACTGATTTTGCTTCCCCTAATTTTTTTCTCTTCAATCCTAGTGTCCTCAATCAGAGCACAATCCCTGAAACCGATTTTGAAAATTTTACCACGCAAATTTTATCCAATTTATCACCGGCTCTGCAAAATACCACCAAATATCAACAGAACAGTCAGCGTATTTTAGGCATCTTGTATTTTGATCAGTTTACTCCGAGCAAACCTCAAACCATACAATGCGTCTTTGGTCAAACGGTCTTGGTCAATAATTCAGCAGTCATTAAAACGAACCCGCCTTGCAACCCTCCCGTATGCGTCTCTTGCAACCCTTGTTCATGAAATAATAATAAATATATTTTTTTTCTGTACTAGAAATAAAAAATGCCATTCTCCTTTGCTAATTCGTTTGCTGGCTACACGTTTTCGTTTTCTCTTTTAAAGAATTTTTTTCAAAACAAGGATGATGCTCTCAATGCCTCCAAAAATTCCATCCTCAATGTTCCTCTTGTAAACAGTAGTCCTTTCAGTCTTCCTTTTATCAATCAATTGCTTTTACAACCCTTTGGGAATACCAAAGCCGCTTACACCACCAATTCACAAACTACAACTGGTCTGTTGGTACCCGATTCTTCATTTAATGCCAAAGGCCTCTCCTCATTTTTTGCAGCAGCCTTTACCCCTGGATCTGTCCAATATTCATCAACATCTCAATACAAGCAAGAATTTATAAATGGTCAACCTTCTATTGTTAATGAATTTATTTCAGCAACCTTGACACTTTCCTATTCCTACCAGTGCACAAATACTGTCTATGGAGGTACCTGCAACAATCTTCCTAAAGTCATTTTTACTTTTAACGCCACCAATAAACTGTCTAGGAGTGATTCTCAGTATCTTCATGTTCCCTATTGGACAGATGAGCAATTGAGCAGTTCGGACGCAAGCGGATGCTACCCCACGGTAGACAGAATCCAGGTTCATTTGGAAGCCGCTTCTGTAGTCTTTGATAATTGTAATATTGACAAAAAATACCTTGGTTTGAATCCTGGTTTAGACGACAATTTTCCAATTTTGGTTTTCAAAGTGGTGTTGGATAATGCCACGGGTGGAACATTACCATCCAACAATTCACGACGTCCTTTTGTGCTTTCCAACATACAAAATAATGGAACTGAAGTCATAGTATTCAACGGAACTTATGTATATAACCTCGGGAATACATTGGAACCCGCCAAGATTAGTAATGTGGTATCACAGGACACCAACACCATTGGTCTTGTGGTGTTAACAAATTTAGTCTGTACTCGCCCATCTGGAACAGATTTAGTTTCAACACAAACTGCGATTGATGTTGAATTGGGTTCCTTTCCCACGGCGGGCGGGGCTCTTATCGCCAGTAATATAGTGAATTCCATTCGAAATTGTGATGTTGTGCAAATACAATGTGGTGAAACACCTCCATTATTTGAGGGAGATGGAATATATCTGGGATTCGAACAATTAAATACAAGCAAAACCAAAGTTCCCTCGATGAATGCAACACCTCAAAACAGGTTTCAACCTACCGCCAAAAATCACTATAACTGGCAAATTGTGTCCCTCAATGCCGATGGAACGGTGAATACTAATAAAAAACCAGGAGACCCTATTAATTATAATGAAAATGTCGGATTTTATGCTTACCAATGTAATCCTAGTGATTCGTATACGACATGTGGGTGGTTGTCCGCCAAAGACAATACATCCTGTGGAACGAACTGCTACCCCTGGATGAATTCGACAAGCAATGTGTGTGAGGTGTGGACCCTATCCACTTTTCCAAATCCAGTGTCTGGCCCCATCAAGACTCAAACCACTGTCACGATTCAGGTGGGTAGTCAAAACATTTGTAAATATGCGTCTCAATGGTTGACGAATAAAAATCGAGAAAACCAGAATGTACCAACGTTGTACAAAGAATTTCAAGACGGATTTAGTAGGTGGGAATTAGTTCGTTTATTTTCTACAAACAATTATCCGCCTACATGAAATCATGGAACATTGTAGATTATTTATTTTCATGACTGTTCATAAAAATAAATACAAAAAGGATGAAATACTGGCGGTTTTCCACGCAAAGTCCGCGTTGTTCTCACATTATCCACGTATGGATGCGGACAAACGGGGAAAAAAAGACGCTCTTGGATGTACAATCATCGTGTCCCACCATTCAGTGCGTGATCCGCCCAAGATTATTGCTATCGTGTTTTCAAAAAAGGTGGACAACAACGCTGGACCCCCGCATTTTTCAATACGGAAAAGCCACGGTCCCGCTTTGTTGTCGACAATTGGTGCATACCGTGTGGTCTTCCTTTCAAGAACATTAACGGCCCGTCCACACCTTGACGGCGGGCAAGTGTTTCCACGTGCGGGGTTTTGTCCGGTAGTGCTTGAAATCGTAGCCCCATGGGAGGCCGTACTTGTGGATATCCCCTAAAAAGGAGGGTTTCCATTGGAGCTGGTTGAATTCCAAGGTGCACAGGACAGCTAGCACGCGTTCCATACACATGCGATCAACACGTGTTTTCATAGACGGAAGCACGTGTTCGAACAAGCCGTATTTTTTTTCCAAAAAATCGAGAAATTCGAGCTGGATCATGGATTGGGCACCGAAACAACCCCACCATTCTTTTTTTCTTTCATAAAAGGGGAGGAGGTTGTGGGAATGCCGCAGCTTGGCCAGCCACATTTTTTCTTGCTTTGGGTTGTCCCACGAATGGGTGAAATGCCATAGGAAACGAACGGGATCCTGGACCGTAGGTAGTTTTTGTTGGAGAAAGACCGAGTCGTGGAGAATGACGGCTTGGGAAAACAACCGTGTCTTGTGAAAATAGTAATAGCCGAGGAGCTCCCCGGCTTGAGGAAATTCCGAGTGGATGACTTTGCATTTCCTCATGCTGAAATTCGAGTCGACCATGGAAAGAACGCTATGATCGTCGATAATGAGGATCCAATTATCGGGGTAAAGGGTGCGGATCCGCATGTAGCATTCTTGCCAGTATTGATTCGTGGTGGGTGAATTGACGTGCCGCAACATTATAAAACCCAGAGACGACGACATGTGTGTTTTTATTATTCAGAGAGAAATGAATAAAAAAAAATTCTTTTCCAATGATAAATGGAAAAACCCAACGGAATCGTTTTACGTTCTGAATCCTCCATCTATGAAGGAAAGGTATTTTACGTGGATCAAGGAAAACGTCATTGGGTGCGGAGCATCGATTGGTTTCATAGGAACGGTTTTCAATGGGAGGAGGTCGTCGACGTATCACCCGAAATCATCTATTCGTATAGGAATGGCGGGATTGCTCCTATTTACACAAGAAAAGATCTTGCATCGGTGGGTAATAATAGCATCGATATGCGCGATATTTTAACGTCGAATCTATCAGGTATTGGAGTCGAATTTGGTGCCGGAGCCTCGCCTCTAGCGGTACCCCTCTCCTGTCAGGTTCTTTACTGCGACATGTTTTCGTACGACACATTAAAAAAGAACATGTACCCAGGACAGAATCTATCCGATCTCGTATTTCCACACTATGTGTCCGATATTAAAAATTTGTGGAATGTGGCCAACGAATCCGTGGATTTTGTCATTGCCTGTCATGTGATTGAACATACGAATAATCCCATCCGCGCTCTCGATGAATTTCATAGAATACTTAAACCAGGAGGATCTTTGGTATTGATTGTTCCCGACAAGACAAGAACGTTTGATGTGGATCGTGAGCTGACCACTCTGGATCATCTCGTAGAGGATTACAACCATCCCTCCGTGGAGAGAGACCGTGATCATTATATGGAATTTTATACCAAAACAACATTCAAGGTACCACCGGAAAATAATTTGGACGAATTTGTGCAACAGAAACAGGAAAATGGAGGCGATATTCACTATCACACGTGGACGTACGAATCATTTCAAGAACTCGTAGAATGGCATTGCGAAAAAAATCATTGGACGATCGATTTTTGTCATCCCACACTGGAGGGTCCTGAAAACATTGAATTTTATTTTTTGCTCCTAAAATAATTTATTTTCATCATATATATAGGTAATACATATATATAATGTCAACCCATCCTATTTTTATTTATTTCCACATGGCAGCGATTGGTCGATATCAAGAAGTGTTGAAAGATATGTACAGTCTTCTCCACTTGTCGGGTTTATTGGATAGGGTGGTAGAATGTAGGTGTTTCATTACCGGTCCACTAGAGAATAAAGACTGGATTCTATCTTATTTTACCCACCCAAAATGCAAAATCATGGCACACCAAGAAAATTCTTTTTCCTACGAGCGGTTCACTTTGGATGTTTTGCATCAGCATGCTCAAGAAAGTCAGGAGCCTTTCCAAGTATTATACATCCACTCCAAAGGCGTCAGCAAAAAACAACCCCGAGACATTGTCGTAAGTGATGTATGGAGAAAGCTCATGATGCATACACTGGTGACGCATTATTCCTCGTGCTTACACCATCTCGAAACTCATGAAACCGTAGGCAGTATGTTTGTCACCATTCCTTCCCCTCATTATTCGGGAAATTTTTGGTGGGCCAACAGCTCGTATATCCGCACCCTTCCAAAAATTAGAGATCCCATGATTTATTACATTGACACGGAATTGTGGATTGGTTTGTCCCTACAGAATGCAGTGTCTCTCTACCAACGCGATGGAAAGCGAACTACAGAGAGTGATATCCTGTCGATACGCCCCGAATCGATTCCTCTGTTGAAACCCACACTGTACAAGGCGGTACACCAATACTCGGGTACGGAGACGATCCATCCTGTCCACACTGCGTCCAAGATTTTGCTTCATCTGGGGTATGATGCGTTTGAATTAAGAAATCATGGTTTATGTTTTGATCTTTGCGAGTCTCATGTCGTGCGTGTGATTTATGATGATCCTCCCGTTGTGTTTTCCATGACTGGACAAGACTTGAAAAAACTTTTTCCCACACTGTTTTATCGACACTATCATCCACTGATTTTATAACTCCATGTGTTTTTTGAGATAGTCGTAATCAATCACATGTGGAGGTATATTTAAGAAAGAACCTTGGATGCGGAAATCATAATCGTCCACCTTGGTGAGGGCTTTGCGCAAGCTTTCCACGATGGAAAGAATGGACAATCTTGCGGGAAAAAAGTTTTGGGAAATACTCTTGTACGTATTTTTGGTTCGGTGAAAAAGCTCGTTGGTCACTACGAGCATTCCAGCGGCGGCAAAATCAAACGGTGGAAGAGAGGGATGGGGAGTCAGCATCAGCGACAGGCCAATGTCGCCCGTGGTAATTAATTCTTTATACTTGTCTTGATCCATATGATCCATGTTATACATTTTGACGTCGCCACCACCCAACCCAGAGATGTTGGGCGTGCCAGCCGTCGCTCCTACACCAAATATCATCCATTTTTCGGGTGGAAAAAGACCTTGTCGGACCGCCTCCCAAACACAACTCATGGTAAAATCGTACGCATTTCGGTCAGTTTGGGGTCGGCTATAGACAATCAATCGTTTTTTTCCTTTTTCCATTTTTTGACGATGGGCGGTGGATGGGTAGGTGGGAAAAAATTGGAAAGAGGGTTCTTGGAAAGTGCCTCCAAACACGGACATGTGATTTTGTTGAAAGTATTCTTCTAAAACCCAAGAGTTGAAAATGGGAATATGTGGAATTTCATAGGAAGCATAGGCATAGGCGGATTCTGAATTTTGGGGAAAAAAGAAGGATTCACAATCTTGAATCATGTACAAGATGGATTTTTGGTTGAGTTTTTGTTGCATGCTGTGTGCCAAAAATGCTGTCCAATAAAGGGTGGCCATGAAAACATCCGAGGAGGAATAGGTAATATGATTCACGTTTTCATAATCCACCCATTCCCCTTGTTGCGAATAGGGTAGCAGAGGGATCACGTCGGACCACTTGTATTTGGAAGGGGCGACATTGATGATCCGAACCCGGATACCTTTTTCCATCATCTTTTGTGCAATTTCAAAAATGCTCCATGGTCCACCCGTTAAATGGATACTCAATCCCGGCATAAGAATGTTGCATGTTGGACGTCGTTCAGGAGAAATGTGAACCTTGAAATCCATGCGGTCCTGTAGATACGTCATGGGCACCGTACGACTGTGTTTTTGCATCACGGAGGAAATCATTTCCTTGTCCGTGGTAGTGGTAGTGGTGGTTTCGGTATTTTTTTTTTCCATGGTAAGAATCAATTGAATCCATTCATTTTCCTTACATTCGTGCACCACACCATTATCAAGGTGGATGGTTAACTTTTTATATTCATAAACGTTGGAATCGGGTACATGAAGGAGCATTTTGTTGCTGACACGAAAAATATCCTTGGATAATGCATATTGTTGGATCGTGTGCGTCGCCTCTCTTTTATCTTGACCATAATAGGCTGACTTTACGGGGCTGGAGAGTGCAACGATTCGCATTTTATTTATTTATTATCGAATAATAAATAAAATTATTTCATCGCGATGGAATCATTATGTCCAACTGATTTATTCAAGGTAACCGTCACTTCCTCTCCACAACAAGGATGAGGAATGACGAGTCCATAGCAATTTTCACATGAAATATGATACCATTCATGAGTATTTGGAGTTTCAAGTCTTTCCGTTTGCTGGAAAATAGGATTATTTTGATCACGGGGTTGTCGACCAATATAATCTTCATAATAATGTCTTCTGTCAGTGCGTATAGGTCGTTCCAATTTCCTGCAATAACTACCCCTTACCCACCAGAAATTATACCATATGAATCCACAAGGATGATAAGCATAACCAATCTTATCGATATGATGTTCTTTTTCAAAGATGGAAAGGACTTTTTCCCATGGAACGATGACTTTATCAAAAATTTTTTTCACATATTCAGGGTAGGCATTTTCTTTGGTAAAGGTATAGTGAGAGATTCCTTTGGAATGAAAATACAAGGTAATATGATGATGAGGATCTCCTGTATAATCTTGATGTAGCTGCCAAACGCGATGAATACCAAAATATTCATGGTTATTTTCGGGGTGCATGTTGACGGTGATGTTGTGCATTCTTTGCGACGACATGATATTTTCGACGTGAAAAATAAATTGTGGGTCCGTACCACAGCATTCAATATATAAATGAGCATGCTCCATGAGACCGGTAGACAAAAGATGGGTTAACTGAGCTTTCATAAGAAAAAGATACGTGGTGTTATTGACCAATGTATTAATAAAGTAGACAATGTTGATATCAAAATCCGAGCAAACATTTTTTTTTTCCATGGTAAGAATCAATTGAATCCATTCATTTTCCTTACATTCGTGCACCACACCATTATCAAGGTGGATGGTTAACTTTTTATATTCATAAACGCTTGAATCGGGTACATGAAGGAGCATTTTGTTGCTGACACGAAAAATATCCTTGGACAATGCATATTGTTGGATCGTGTGCGTCGCCTCTCTTTTATCTTGACCATAATAGGCTGACTTTACGGGGCTGGAGAGTGCAACGATTCGCATTTTATTTATTATTAATTGATAATAAATAAAATTCATCCACAATCATAGCATGCACGAATATTTTTTTTTGTTTGTTATAATAGAGAACGAAAATAGAAATGAACGATTTACAAAGTCTAGCCATTCACTACGTGACGGATAAAGTCAAAACGTACGGTCATGACTACATTCCGGGCTATGTCGACCTTTTTGAAACGATGAGACACAGTGTGAAAAAAATGTTGGAAATTGGAATTGGTCTTGGCCCCCATTATGAATTATTTTCGTCGGTTCTTGAAAACTATACCATGGGAGGAGGGTTAAAAATGTGGCGTGACTACTTTTCCAGTGCCCATATCTATGCCATGGATATCTACGAATGCCCAATGTTGGATCCCAGGATTACCACGTTTGTAGGAGATCAATCCAATGAAAAAGATCTCTTGCATATTGTAGAGATTATGGGAGGGGAGTTGGAAATTGTGATAGACGATGGTAGCCATTTTGGGCCTCATCAGGTGTTTTCTTTCATGGTTCTAGCCAAATACATGGTCCAAGGTGGAATTTATGTCATTGAAGATGTGTTGGCGGAAAATATTGATTCCTTTCAAACCCTGGACATCTTTCCCCAAGATTTCCAAGAATATATCCGCCAACATTTTGACATCAAGTGGTACGACACAAGGGGTGAGGGGAGGCCCGACAATGACTTTTTAATGGTGTTTATCCGCCAATAATTTTGGCCTCAGCGTGCACATGCCATCCCCGCACGCATTCCCGCTCGTTTCAAAAATCATGGGAAACACGTCCGCCATGAATTCCTTGCGGATTTGGCGCAGTTCCTGGCTGCATTGATGCGCATTCTCCTCGGGGCTGTCGTACCACATTTTTTGGAGCTGACGAATCTTTTCCGCGAGGCCACGAATGTGTTGATGCCGGTTCTCCTTGTCGAGGGTCACGGCCTCCTCACACAATCCTTCCAACGCCAGAAAGTGCTTGATACAGCAATCGACACATCGTTTTTGATCGTGGGACAGGTGGTCCTCCAAGAGGATACATTGCTTGCAAATCTCTCGGAGATTGAAACGGCAATCGAGAACGGGCAACAGATCGGGATGCTCGGTGGGGGTCCCGGTGGCTACCGGTGCCCGGAAAAGCTCGGCCACGGGCGTTCTTCCAATGGGTCTTGATGGTGGTGCCTCACGAGATGGAGGGGCTTGGTAATATTCACGGTTGTTGATTACGGGTTCCTCGTACATGGAAAAAGAGGGACCGGGGATGGGGAGGGACGGGCATGGATACTTGGTATCATCGGTGCGCGCCTGGTTCGGTATGGTATCATAGAGCCTTGCGTACATCCTTTATGCTTTATTATGAAAAAAACGATTTAAAAATTTTTTTTTTACGATAAAGATTCATCATTTTAAATTTCCATGAATTTTTGTTCGGAGATGTATGAGGGGGGTGGATATTTTGGGGGATACCCCAGCGAGGAGGAATTTGGCGAGTTATTGCGTTCCAACATTACCACGTTTGTCGACCTCACCACGGCAAGAGAAAAAAGAAATCTACCCTTTGTCTACCGAGTACCAGAAGACCGTACCTATCTATCGTTTCCCATTATGGATAACCACGTGCCCAAGAACCGCCGCTTGTTTCTTCAGCTAGTTCATCATATTGCTCACCGTCTCCAGAATCGTGAAAAGGTGTACATTCACTGTCGAGGAGGCCACGGCCGTTCCGGAATCTTGGTGGCCTCGCTTTTATGTTATCTCAACAATCTTGCACCGCATCACGCCATTCAAAAAGCGACCATGTACCACTCACGACGTCCCAACCTCAAAGCCAAGTGGAAAACCACACCCTGTCCACAAATGTATACCCAGCAAAAGTTTGTTATGGACCTGTTCCAGCCCATCCAGGTTTCCCACACCGAATTTGATCGGTACATGGAAAAAAACCCTGAAAAATTGCTCCACCACATTGGACTACGACCCCTAGCCACCGATGTGTCGACGCCTCTCCTCGGTGAATTACTGTACTATATCCGCCACGCCTATCACCAACACCATATTACCGTGTAAACTATTTTATTGTGTTTAAGCAACAATAAAATGATTTAAAGACTTGATTTTTTTGTCCAAATGACCAATTATTATTTGATACCGTTTTGGACGGTATTTTCGGTGGTGTTGGCGGTCATCGGTCTTCTCATCTGGTTGGGCATGGTCAAATCGAGGGACAATCAGCGCATCGAGATGGGGGCCATTGGGGTCCAATGGATGATGGAACAGTATGTGGATCGGGCGTTGCAAAAAACGGTCTATCACCTGTTGCGCTACGACAAGCTCGAGGCGAAAAAAGGGATGGATCTCCGGCTCCTGGTGGCCCGAGAACAATGTGTTCAGACGGACAGTCCCCTCTTGACCAAGAACCTCTTTTCGTTTCCGAGGGGTCGGGAGGTGGTCGAGACATTACGCCGTGAGCTGTCGGAAAAGAAGCGGTGTGAAGAGACAAACCTCTTTTTACTACCGGATGTTCTGGTGCACCAATCGGGGAATACATGGTATGCCCATCTCTTGAAGCACGCGGGGAGGGTGGTTGCGAATGACAGCTCCGCGTGGGACCAGTACACCAATGACGAGGCCAAGCAGCACTTGGGTGCTCTCGTCCAACAGACAACCACCATGGTTCCTATTTCCTACGACCATGACAGGGATGACAACGACAACGACAACAAGAACGACAACGACAAGAACGACAAGAACAACAACCATGCAAAAATTGAAACACCGACCCCATCATGACCGCCACATAATATACAAAACACATGATTCTTTTTCTCTTGGATCTTCGATTGCTTTCCCCATGGCTGTCGTGGTCGGACCTCGGTCGTTTGGAAAGGGTGTCCACGTCCCACTACCAATCCATAGGTACCGTGTGGCAAAACGAGCTGCGGCGTCTGATGAATGTAGAGGAGGATCGTGTCCAGGTTCCCACTGTCCGAGGTGGAGATCTCTTGCACGCGTATATCGGACACTGTCGACAATGGCAAGGTGACTGTGTCTGTTTCCCATTTCCCACCACAAGGAGACGACAACGACACTGCACCTTTTGGCAACGCTTCTTTTCTTGGTACTTTTCCATTTCCACCCCTACCCCGTGTTTCTACCGTACCGCTCTCGACAGGGTGGAACGTTGGGAGGATGTGTTTTATTTTGAAATGACACTAACCCACCTTCCATCGGGTCCGGAATGTCTCAGCGTAGGTCTCGCCAGTGATTCCCACCTGCTACAAACCACGGGGTGGTTCGTGGGTTGGACCAAGGAGTCGATTGGTGTGCATACTGATGAAAAGGTGATTCGTCAGGACAACAAGATTGTGCATCGTCTGGACTCTTTGGAATCCGGAGATGTGGTGGGAACCGGGTGGCAAAAATACCTGGGATTGTGGATGGTTTATTTCACCCTGAATGGGAAACGAATCTTTCGAAAACCCTTTCCTTTCCCAAACCCCTCGGCCATGGTACTCCACGACCCCGAGGCCGACTTTGAATACGAAACCAATTTTGGTACCAAACCATTTAAAAAGGAAACACGATAGAAGAAAACAAACCATGAGCAGTCCTTCCGTGTTTCCCTTGTTTGACACGATTTATCAGGAGACGGAGACGATACAGGCGCCTTTGCAGTACGAGGAAAAGATGGATTTGTGTTCCCAGATCAAGGAACTGGACCAGGAAGGGTTGGATCTCGTGTATGCCATTATCCGTTGTTTTTATCTGGTCAAGGAGAATGGAAACTATGATTTTATTCCTTACAGTCCCAAGATCAACAAGACGGGGTACAAGTTTGACACAACCTTTTTACCACCCCGTTTGCTCCTCATGATTCGTCATTTTGTGGTGCTTCATCGGAACAAATTGCGGGAGGAGAGTGAAATCCAGGATCTCCAATCCCAGCTCTTTATTTCTTTATTTTTTTTTTTCTTTCTTGAAAAAAAAAAGCCTCGATGAATCTTTTTCAGCGTTTCTATGAACAGCATCGTGGAATCGTGTCGGGGCATGTTGCACTGACGCTGATTACGTTTCCATTGGAAATGTTGCTGCTGTCGTACATCTCGGGAATGATTTTTCAAAAAATCAAGGACAAGAAATACAAGGCATTTTATATTGTCCTCGTGGGATTCTTTTTGGCCTTTTTATGGATCCAATTTTTGCATTTTGCCCAGGATTACATGAGCAGTCTCATCATCCCTCGTCTGGACACCTTTACCCGCACGGAGCTGTTGGATGCCATGCTGAATCATCGGTTCGAAGAAGACGAGCTCAAGGTGGGAGAGCTCATGCATCGGATCAGTAAAACGCCGGGGCATCTCTACAAGCATTATTCCAACACGGTCAATTATCTCATTCCCCTGGTGTTTTCGGCCATATTTTTTGCCGGCTACGTGTTTTGGATTCATTGGAAAATGGGTCTCCTGGTGGCCTTGTCGTTTCTGATTCTTTACATTGCCTATTTTACCGTCTTTTTTTATCTCACACGGGACGCCGGGGCGCGTCTGGACATGGAGCATGGTCTGATGGATAGCTACGAAGACACCATGGCCAACTGGGAGAGCATCCGCATGGCGCAAACGAGACAGGATGAAAAAGATAGAATGGTCCAACAAAGCCAGGATTTTGAAACCAAGCAGCAAAACGACATTCACAAGGTCAATACCCTCAAGATTGTCTCCATTATTGTCTTTAACCTGGTCATGATTCTTTTATTGGCCTATGGAATCTACCTGTCTTCCCAGCAAAAGGCTTTTCCCTATTGGAAACTCATCATCCTCATTACGGCCATTTTTCTAATGTCCAAAACGGCCACCAATTTGCTGGTCAAAACATCGGATAGCATCTACCACGCCGGCTCTGTCGACCAGTTCCAACAATTCCTGTCCCGTTTCACCAAGGGAAATGTGGCTTCACCACGCAGCACGTCCATGCCCATGAGTGCCCACCCCGTCTTGGCCTTGGAAAACGTGTCCTACACCTACCCAGGGGCTTCCCAACCGATTCTCCGGGATATTTCAATCCACATTCCTTTTCCCTCGAGCATCCTCATTCTGGGCTCGATTGGTTCGGGCAAATCGACGCTGGTGAAAATGTTGTTGGGATTCTATCCACCCACCACGGGGAGCCTCACCATTGACGGCATCCCCTTGGACCACTACGACCCGTCGGATCTCCTTCACCACATTACCTATATGAATCAGAGCGTCCTCCTCTTTCATCGAACGCTGTTGGAAAATATTTTCTACGGTGTCCCTACGGACCAAGAGGCGTTGGAACAGGTCCGGGACGTTATCCCACCCCGTATCATGGACCATTTGGAGGAAAAGGCGGGCAAGCAGGGACAGCGGTTGAGTGGTGGAGAACGCCAGATTATCTTGTTGCTCCGGACGTATTTCAAACCCCATCCCGTGGTGCTGTTGGATGAGCCGACGGCCAACCTCGATCCTGAATCCAAGCACCGCGCCCAGCAAATCATCCAACGAATGATGCAGAAAAAGACGGTGATTTGTATCACTCACGATCCGGAGATGATGACTATTTTTCCCCGGGTCTACCAGTTGACAGAGGGTGTCCTCGTTGAAAAAAAATGAAATTTCATTTCTTCCACCTCGGTTGAAATAATACCAAAAAATGCTTTCCATTCAAAATCTGTCCAAGGTGGACTTGCTCTACGAAATGTGGAAACATCAGAGAGCCGCGTCTTTTTTTGGTGGAGGAAAAGGCCCCGACTTTGATTACGAGGCCGCCAAAGACGCGGTGAAAGGGTACGTGGATTATTTTTGCGGACGCGCCATCAAGACCAATCTTTCCGAGGATACCCTTTCCGATGCGGGGGACGGCACCCTCGAAAAAATTGTCCAAAACATGTACAAGATAACAAGCCTATTTTTTTTTTACGCCAACGAGTAAAAAAATCTTTATTTAAAGCCTCGACAAAAAAAACACAAAACAAAAATGGTCGATACCTTGGAACAACTTCCTACAGATAGAATACCTCCGACCCAGGAAGAAAAAGAAATGTTGTCATGGCTCTATCTTGATCCTCGAGAAAATGTTCGTCAGACGGCCACCAAGGTAGGTGGTGAATTCCGAACGGTACTATGGATTGCCGTTGTTTTTTTTCTCCTTTCAATTCCTCCTGCGGATGGAATATTGCACTCCTTTTTTCCCATGACTCAGCGTCATCCTTTTCTCACCACGGGTGCCAAGACCTTTATTTTCCTTCTTATTGCGTGGGTTCTCCTCAATGCTTCCTATCTATGGAAAAATACTTAGAGGATGGGGGCGGGGAAAGGGGTGAGGGGGTTAAGAGCCTTTTGCAGGGGCGTCGTGGTCTCGACGATGCGGATGGTGACCTGGTAGTTGATGTGGAAGATGATGGCGGAGTGGGAGCCGCAGGAGCTGTCCTCGGAATCACTCTTGTCTACACCGGTGTAGACGGCAATGTAGAGGCGGTTGCCGTTGATGTAGTAAAATGATCCAGCACCATCTTTGCTATAGCAGCGGGCGGCGCAGGGACCGATGGGGAGGGCATCGTCGAGGCAAAGAACAACGTCATCTCCGGGGCAAGAGTTTTTAGCGGACGCCGTGATCACACCAGTGAGGGTGCTGTAATTGCGGGCTTTATCTCCTACGTAGCAGGTGTTGGTGTCGTCATTGTCGTATCCGTATCCAGGTTGGACATAGGCGGGGAAGTTGACGGTGGAGGGGTTGCCGTTCCTGAGGTTGAGCACCAGGTAGACAAAGTTTTGGATACCCGTCTTGGAGGTGTGCACGAGCCTGCCCGAGTAGTCGTACTGGTACTCGAGGCCGGAGATGCTGTTGCCAATGTCCACGTAGGGGCCTACAAAGACCTTGGTGGCGGAGGAGGTCTGCTCGAGGCTCTGGCGGGCCTCAATGTCGGACCACTTGGGGGCGGGGTACTCGTGGGAGCCTTCGCCGGTGGACACAATGGGGTTGCTGCGGAACGTGGTGGGGGAGTTCACCTCGGCAATGGTAAGGTTGCGGAGCTGGTTCTGGAGGTAAAAGGGGTTGGGTTGGACGCGTCCAAAAAAGTTGTTCCAGGGGAGTGAATATTGGGGCCACAAGTAATTCAGCTGGAGTTCTCCAATCACTAGAGGAGAGTTGTACAATGACATGATAACTACGATTCCTTCTCTATCCTCCACCAAGATTTTTAATTTTTTTCAAGAAAAATTTTATGGAGAGAGAGGAGTCGTTTCCAAATTTCACGAAAATAATCAAAATGAACATATCCGATTCGATCCCGTAAAAGATCGCCTACGGAAGGATGACCAAGGATAATGTCGAGAAAGGGATCCTGGAAACTCGACTTTTCCTCCTTTAGAGCCAAAACGACAAGGTGATAGGTTCCCATGTCCAACAAGGCCTCTTCGACACCAAAATACAAGGCATCCATGGGAAAATTAGGATCCATCAAATAGGCCATGGTGTGTTGCAAAAAGGTGGGTACATCCCCGCATTTTGTATAGGCCTCCAGGCGGTAGGGATCCCGGGAAAGGACCTGGCATAAATAAATAAATTCGGGAACGGCAAGGTGAGACACGCGTAGAATATTGGTGTACGGAAAAGAAGGAGCCAGGACGTGGTGCACAAAATGAAGCATTGTGGAGGTTGTGTTGGGGACGCTTATGGCGTCTTCCCACAAGACCAATGCATTGTCTTTCCGACTTTCCCGGAGCATGTGCACGCCAAAGAAAAAAGGTCGTTGGCTCATTTGGTGGAACCATTTTCGAAGGATGCCATGGGGAATGGCGTGGCGGGTAAATGGATTCTCACGGGTTTGGAGAATGGAAGGAATCATGCTCTTGTGAAAAAAATATTCCTTGTCTTCTCGATAACCGAGGTACTCGTAGGGCATAAACTCGGCACGGGGTTCGAAACAGGGGTTGGCGTACAGAGTGGTCTCGCCAGCGTCATGGGCAAAAAATATCGCCTCGCGTGTTTCCACAATCTGTTCCATATCCATGTCTTGGACGTGTTGCTGGAGAAATTCGAGGCGGGATTTCAAATCGTGGAGGGATAGATGCAGAGGAAACTTGAGACGCGTTTCCATATAATCCCGTAGAAAAGGTACGGACGAAAAAGGAAACGTGTGCAAGGTGTGGACGACCTCCTCGAGGAGGGGAGAGGTTTCCGACGCCTTGGCGCCATAGCAGAGGAACAAGGCAACGAGTCGACGCAACGTCGTAGGCTTGGGGCGTCGTCCACGTTTCCGTATTCCCTCCACAAAAGAGGGAACATAATCGGATATTTTCATGGAAAGCGTTTTTTGACTCAAGGCCAGCAATAGATCGAGGGGAGAAAAGACGCGGTAGCTGTTTTTCAGCGTATCGTACACCATGGCCATGGTATGAATATCCACTCCCTTGGACAACCACCATTCCAGCATCCGGCGATCGTGATCCGCGTGATCCCTGAAAAAAAAGAGGAGAATCAACAGATGAAGCGCGTTGATCCCCGAAAGGGCAACGGCATTGAGGTCGGCGCCCAAGACGACCAATTCCTCCATGACCTCGACCGTTTTTTTCTTGTCCGTCCACGTGAGCGCCAGCTGAAGGGGATTCCATCGCAGGGGGATTTTGGATCGTGGATCGATGCCTTGGACAAAGGAAAGGACCTTGTCGTGGTCATTCTCCGCGGCCATACGATGGACATCCTGCATCGGCTCACGGGGCGTTTCTTGAAACCAATGCTCCAACATTTATACGACGTTCTCTATTCATACCATGTTTTTAAAAAAATGAAATTATTTTTTTTTCAAAAGGTGGTGGTGGAAAAAGCCATGAAAATCATTCACTGCTCGGTCTGGGGGGATATTGAATTGTCCGATCTGGCACTAAGTATTGTGGATACGGCACTTTTTCAGCGTCTCCACTACATCAAACAAACGGGTTTCGCCTACAAGGTGTTTCCTACGGCCACCTCGAGTCGTTTTGAACATTCGATCGGGGTGTACCACATTACGCGCCTTTTTATGGAAGAGATTGTGCGGAAACAGCCCGAGGTGGATCCCGGGCCACGCATTCGGGAGCTGGTGTGTCTCGCGGGGCTGGTGCACGATCTGGGGCACGGCCCCTTTTCTCATCTCTTGGATGAATTTTTGGAACAAACGGTGGGACACATTCCCTGGGCGGAGCATGAATATCGAGGCGTGGCGCTGTTTCGTCATCTCGTGGAGGAACACGCCATTCCCCTGTCCGAAAAAGAGGTTCAATTTATCACGGATCGAATTCACAATCCTCCACGCGACCAATGGTACGATACACTCATCTGCAACCCCTATTCGAGCCTTGATACCGACAAGATGGATTATGTCGTCCGCGATTCCCTTCATTTTGGAATGAAATTTAATACGGACGTGACCCGTCTGTTGCGCAATGCCCGCGTGATTCAGAACCAGGTTTGTTTCTGTGAGCGTGTGCGCGACGAGATGGATCTATTTTTCCAGATCCGGGAACGCATGCATCGTACCATCTACCGCCATCCCAAGATCCGCTATTTTGAACGCTACCTGCTCCTCTATCTACAACAATACGCTGAAAACAAAATTGGAGAGATGGCGATCCAAAAAGATGTGGATGCCTTTTTAGGCATGACGGACGCCTCGATCCTTTTTCTCGTTCCTCCCAAAATATGGTCCCTGGTGGAAACGCGCAAGGCACCGGCGTTGACCATGGAACCCGTAGCCTTTCACTGCGAACAATGGGAAAAGGCCAAACAAAATATGAGGTATTACAAGCGCAAACAACCCCATGTTTCCTTTACTTTACCGATATAAAGCCATCCTCTTCTTTTAAGAAAAATGCAACGATACAGTGAATTTGTACAACAAGTCACCAGCACGGAGAGCACCGATCTGGTGGCGTTTACCAAGCGGTGCCAGGATCTCCAAGAGTCCAAGTTATGCAACGTTCCCCTCTTGATGACCAGTGCGATTGGATTGTCGTCCGAGGGTGGAGAGTTTAGTGAGATTGTGAAAAAACTCGTGTTCCAGGGCAAACCCCTCACCGAGGATTTGGTATTTCACATGAAACGTGAATTGGGGGATATCTTGTGGTACTGGACCAATGCGTGCCGTGCCCTGAATCTGGATCCCCAGGAGGTGATGGAGGAGAACGTTCGCAAGCTCCAATCTCGCTACCCCCAAGGAACCTTTGACACCTTTTTTTCGGAACACCGTAAAAAGGGCGACTTGTAGACCAAAAAAATGAAGGCTTTCAACCGTCCAACAATGTTTTTCAAAAAAATACCACACCATGGGATCTTTTTCTTCGAAATTATCACCACCACCACCGTCCGAAAAGATGTGGCCGGAACCGAGTTTCACCGCGGCGTATGGTCCGATGGAAAATATTTCCACGGCGTATTATTCCTCCTTGCAGGATACTACCCCCACCCAGCCTCGTCGACAACGATTTCTGTGTTTCCGCTGATTTTTTTTTTTATTTTTGAACACGAAAAATAAAACATGGAATGCCCGGTTTGTTTGGAAAATGTATGGGATGTGTGCACCGTTCAAACCCCTTGTGGTCATACATTTTGTCTCTCGTGTATTTTCCAGTGGACCAAGGCCGAATGTCCCCTGTGTCGACAAACCGTGCCGCTCCCGGAACGTTTGCTGGCCATCCTACGACACAATGATGCCCGCAAGGCTGGTTCCTTGCCCACAAGACCAAGACCCACACCCACTCCATTGTCTCAGGATTCACCAATACCACCGCCGCCACCCAATGTGTTTTCGTGGACGGATTTTCCATCCCTCTCATAAAATGTCTTTGCGGTATTGTACCCCGTAGAAAACATGTCGAATTTTTCATTGTTGCCGATATCAAACTGGAGACAAAAATAACCGTCGACACGAATCTCAAGGACATCCATGGACGAAGCAATGGCTTGTGTGCGGAGCGTTTGTAGCAACGACATGGGAATGGTGAGGGTTTTCCACAGCAATTCCAATGACGAGGGAATATGATCGGGTTCCGAGGGCGAGGTGGGGAACAGGGCAATCCCCAATACCTTGTCGTCGGCACCGCAATAATGCAACGGAAAATTGCTGGACAGTCCCCCGTCGAGATAGACCGAGCCATTGTACAAGAATGGTTCAAATACCAGGGGAAGGTTGGCGCTCATGCGGAGCGCGGTCAAACAAGGTAGATCGGGATGGTCCGCGGGGGTCATGAATTCTTCCCTGTCGAGGGTATAATTGTAGGTGCAGCAGATGAGAGTTTTACCATACTTTTCCTGGAGTTGCCGGAGAGTCATAAAATGACCGATTTTTTGCACAGTGAGTTTCTCCAAAATTTCCTGGACGTGAGAAAAAGAGAGTGCCCCCGATCCCTGGACGATATTGTAGACATCCAAATGAAGCTTGCCAAGCCATTGGTTCTGGCATAAGAGAACCATGAGTTCGACGGGGGTGTACCCGATACAGAGGAGATAGGAGAGGATGGCACCGATCGAGGTACCTACATATTTGTGGACCGAAAGAAGGAACCCGTGATCCATGGCATATTGGAGCGCACCCAAAAGGGCAAAACCTTTGACCGCGCCTCCAGAGAGCACCAACGTGTCATAGTGGGGCATTTTTTTCTCATGAATCTTCCGAGTGGTTAAATCGTTTCGGGAATCACTTTGGTGGGACCGGTGAGAAACGCGGTGCTATTCAAAGGGGTGAAGCACAATCGTAGAGGATCGTTGGGATCGCTTATTTTGCGGAAACAGAGCGTTGGATCGGGGAGGGTAGGATGTCGAAACGCGCCATATTCCACATTGAGAACGTGGAAACGTTGGGCTTGGTCTTCGTCGGTGGGCAGGGAGGGCAAGGAAAAAGATTGGGAGAAACGAATAGTGGGTACTGTGGTTTTCACATCGGTCGACGATGTACCCTGAAAACAAATTTTTTGGGATTCATTACCTTTCTTGCAGAGACAATGTACATCCCCAGAGGAACAGGGAACACTGACCTCGGTCAGATCAAACATGTTGGACGCGGTTTTCTTTCGAGAACTTTTGACCAGGGCGTAGACCAGTCCCGCCACGACCAAGACGAGCAAAGCGAGCACGAACCAGAGAATGGTGAGGAGAATGAGCATGTTTGTTTTTTTTTATATCCAGGAGAGTAAAAAAAAAAACAAACATGCTCGACCGTCGTCTTTTTTCTTACCACCTGTATCATCAATTGCTGGGAAATAAAAAATCGACACGGTACTTTCCCGACTTTTGTAGGCAACACCACATGCGGTTTCATTACATTACTCGGGAGAATAAAAATTCGGAATTATTAGAGGGCCAGTTCTTGCAGCATCCGTTATCCTTTTTTGGGAAACGCCTGCCCATGACACCGGATGATTTTGAAATGCTCCATGAAAACAATCACGTCCGTGTCGACCAGTTGTTGGATCCCCAGATTCCCCGTACGGTATGGCGCGAAATTTTCATCCTCCGCATGCTCAATGATCTTTTGCTTCGGAAAATAACGCCTCATTTTCCCCTCTTTTATGGCCACCACTTTAGTTTTGACGGGGATAACTACCACGATGGAAAATCGAGACCCTATGTGATCCTCCTTCAAGAAACCATGCAAGAAGATCTCAAGACGTGGGCACGCCGAAAACAACGATCCGAAAAAGAGTGGTTTTCCTGCCTCTTTCAAATCTTTTTTGCGGTGGGTACACTGCAACGCCATCTCGGCATTTCACACAAGGATCTCCACTGGGGAAATGTGCTCGTCCAGCGGCTGGATCCACCACAGAGCTGGACGTACCAACTCCCGGGCCACGAACCCTATAGTCTCGTGGATCAAACCTATTTATTTACTATTTGTGATTTTGGCAGTGCACAATTCGAAATCAAGGACGAAATGTTTGATTTTTGCCGCCTCGCCCTCAACGTGTTTCAATGGTTGAAATATTCCCCGGGAGAAAACATGGATCGATGGGTGGAGGAAATGCAAGCGGTGCGCGACAAAAAATGGAAACACGTGCTCGAACACGTGGTGGCCAAACGCATGGTGAGGAAAAAGAAGGAAATCGTCTACACGATGGAATAAAATTAAATGAAAAAAAAAAAATAATAGGGAGAATGGATATAATGGATATCATCATCTCCTCTCATGAATGAATGCGTCATTTGTCGTGAAAAGGTGTTTCTCGCGGTAGAAATCACATGTTTTCCATGCTATCGCCCCCATGTCTTGTCTTGTTCTTCTTTTTGCCGTGTTTGTCGAAAATGTGCCCACGAGTACCTCCAACTCGATCGACCCGTTTTCCACCGGGAAGCCACCAGGAAATGCCTCTACTGCCCCGCCGTGTGCTCACCTCTTTCTCTTACCCCCGAAACGGCGTACCGCAAAGATTTTTTGTGGATCCGCGCCGATGTATTGTCGGAACATTCGTGTCCCTATGGCTGCCCTTTTAAAGGTACGCAGCTGGCGGTGGACCACCATCTCAACGCGCATTGTCAAGAAATGGTCGAGGTTTGTTCCTGTGGTACCGCCACGAGACGCCACCAAAAAAAAGATCATGTAGCCGAGTGTCCTGACCATTGTCCGTGCACGGTATGCCATGCCTTTGTGTTGCGGTCCCATCTCGAGAATCATTACATGGAGACGCACCAGTACATGAAATGCGGCCTTTGTGAGGATTATATCGCCTACGACCAAATGACGCTTCATCTCTTGGAACAATGTCGACACCGTATGATGCGGTGCGAATACTGTCAAGCCCATGTGGCCTACTACCTTTTTCCCCTTCACATGCAAGATCACGAAAACGATTTTCAAGCCACCTTTACAAGACTCGTACAAAGCGCAACCACGGCACTTCGTGAGTACAATTATTTTCGAAGAATACGGAATCGTTTTGCCTCGTAAAAAAAAAAATCATTTAAATACTTTGTCGACGTTTAGAAAAAAAAGAATGGAAGAAAACGAGGTGCTTCCCTTTGTACGACAGTATCGGGATCTCTACATGGAGCAACAAGCCATCCAGAACGAAATTAAAAATTTCAGAAAGCGGTACGAGAAGCGGTTGGGAGAGATTAAAACCAGTCTGGGAACTCTTGAACAGGAGATTCTTTTGTACATGAGAGAACACGATCATCCGGGTCTGCGGTTCCAAGAAGTGATTTTTTTTTCCGAGGACAAGGTGCTTCCCAAGAATAGCAAAAAACGAGAGGAGGAGGTGCAAAACATTTTACAGAAACACCGTGTCGATCCTTCCCACCCCCTCTATCGGGAAATTCTCGAATCGACACAGGCATCGAAAATCAAAGAATCTCAACACCAACGTATCAAGATGAAAATGTACAAAAAGGCATCGACCAATGGATAAACCGCATTTTTTTTAAAAAAATTTTAATATTGTCCTACGATAGAGTAAGAGTTTCTATGAGCTGTTTTTTTCCATCGTCGCCTTCCCCTTCTTTGAGCCCGTTTTCCATCCAGGCCTCCAACCCCATGCGTGCCACGCTGGGTCCCATGTACACCTATCCCTTTTTCTTTCCCACGTATTGCCCCAAGTTTAAATGCCAGGTGAAACAGCCCTTCCAGGCCATTTGTGGCTCGGCCGTGGCCATGGATCAGTCCTGCAGCATCACCAAGAAAAACACGTGCCGCCCTGTCGCCCCCGTGGTCTTTGTCTAAGGCTATTTTTGATGTTTGATTTTTATTCTTTTTTTTTGAAACGAATAAAAATATAGGGTACTACGATACTACTTAACAGAGGGTGGTGTAGCACAATTTGGGGGTGGTGATGACATAGACGGGTCCTCCCCACATGAGGCAGTTGATGGGGACGCGGCTGTTGACAACAATCACGTTCAGGCCACCGCAATTACGGGTCTGTCCAAAGTAGACACAGAATGCGGCTTCTTCACCAATGAGGGTAAGGTAGGGAGCCACCGACAAGAAGCAGCTAGAGTTGTAGGGCTTGTTCTTGCACCTACGGTTGTTGCCACTGGAATCGGTTATGGAAAACAACACATTGGCGTAAATGTAGTTGTAGAAAAACACGGGGAACGTATCCAGGGGCATACCGGGGATGGTGCAGCAATCGAAATTCTTGTTGTTTACATCCTCATATTTTTGAAATGGTGGCAATTGTGGTGCACATCCATTATCACAAATCTTGCCAATGTAGAGCAGGGTCACAAGCTGAGAGCATGGACCGCATGCCGTGCCACCGGGAGGTGGGGGCACATTGAAACAAGCCCCAATGGTGAACAAGATGTTATTGTAATTGCCGTAGCCCTTGATGGGGGTAGGAGCGCCCTGGAAAGGGGTGAAAAAGGAACTGGGGTTGTAGCAAGGATTTTGCAAAGGATCGGTATAGCACCCGCTGGAATCCAGAGACGCGGGAAAGGAAGGAGGCTTGATCAAAAAGTTGTACACCCCATATCCACCTGACTGAATGGTATTGCACATGGAAGCGGAGATCTGAGTGATAAACTGGCAGATACCGTCCACGGGGTACTCGGTCATGCAAGGAGATGGAGGATTAGGGGGGCCTGGGTAGCAGGGGTTGGGCACGCCAGGGCACAATTGTGGGTAGCAGTTGCCCAAGGGAGGACCGGGATTTTTTCCAAAGCATGGCAGGTTGTAGGAGATGGGGGGAAGGCTGCTATCGCAGCACGTGAATTGTGCGGCAATTTCCTGAGGCTTGAGCATGTAGTTGATAAGAGCATTGGGGCAGAGAAGGTTGGCGGAAGCGCTGACCGTCGAGTCCACCAAGGGAGCGGATCCGGTGAGACCGTACCAGTTAATGACGGTGCACTGGTTCAGGTAGGTGGGATTGGTGACGCAAGTGACGCCACGGGGGCATCCTGAATAGGGATCGGGGGTCACCACGGTTCCCGTAATTCCGCAAGGACCAGTGATCCCGGGAAAAGGCTGGCTCGTGTTGGGATCAAAATCTCCAGCACAAACCCAAGGATTCGTGCACAAGGGTGTGATGCGGATATATTTGAAAGGACTTTCAGTAGGTGTGCAAGTAGGCAAAGCAGGAATGGACATTTTTTTTTTTCTACTACGTGCCAAGAAAATTTTTTTTTTTTATTATTTCACAAAATATTCACAAAATAATACCTTGGGAATGGAAAAATTGACCACAAAGGGATCTACTCGATCGATTTTACTACACCATTATTTGACATGACGACCATCACCACTACTACTACCACCGCGGAACGAAAGAAAACGATTTTCCACGACCTGGAAAATATCTCTGACATTTTTCGGGTAGAACCCCATTCGGAACGATCCGTTCTCGTCCATTTTTGTACCCCTGTTCCGGGTCTTTCCATGATGCTTTCCTTGGCACGCGACCGCAATCTCGACGTCATGTATTGTGAGAGCAGCTTTTATGATGGCTTTGGCCGCATTGGTTCCTATCCGGGAATGCCCGACGTTTTGTATTCCAAAGAAGAAACGCTGACCGAGATTTATCGATTTTACTTTCTTGTGTACTGCGTCCCCAAAATAGCCTCTTTTTCTCGATTCTACATTATTCCTCGAAAAAGAAAGTTGCTCCCCCTTCACGTACTGTCGAGAATGTGTCTGTCGACATGGGATTTACGGGAGGCCAATTTGTTGTTGGGCTACCACAATAATGTTCGGCTCAGTGTATTCGGAGAATAGGGGTTGGTTCGCCAATCTCCTCGGGTTCCACCGGAACGTCGTAAATAATTTTCTCGACGCCTTGTATCCTTGTGTTTGGTAAAGTCTTCGTAGGGAATCTGCCCGAAATGCACGCGGCGTCCCTCTGGGGTGATTATCATGTACTTTTTATTGGCTCGAGGAGACAGGAAAAGACAGGAGGGATCGTATCCATGGGCTTTGGCTTTTTTTTTCACCTCGAGGGGATTGCTATATTTCTTGACCTCGTTATATTTTGTGCGGTCGGTATATTTTGTATATTGGAGCATTTGTCTGTTGAAATTTCCAACAATAAAAAAAAAAAATAAATTCTACCATAAATTATAAAATGGATTTCAAAAAAAAAGGATCCTACCCTTCTCTGAAAGAGGGATACAGTGGTGGAAGTGCCATGTCCATCTACGGTGCGCTCAAGGGCTTGACGCGTCGTTTTGACAAGAATGTGGAATGTTGGTGTATCCAGGCCTCTCATCCCAGTGTGAAGCTGCCCAAAGAGGGAGCTTTTTATCCCATGCAGTTGTGCAGCAGTTGTGTGGCCGCACCCATGAAAAACTGAAACCGTTGCCTGTTTCCTGCTTTTTTTTTTCAAGAACCATGGAACAACAAATCTTGAAAACGGTGGAAAAGTACCTGGAAACGTACGATAATGCATCGATCCAGAAACAGAGCTATGATTTTTTTATTCACCACCGTCTCAACAAGATTGTCGAAGAAGAACCTACGATTGAAATACCTCTTGGAGAGGACCGTTTCTACTGCGTCAAATTTGGTCAAGTGTTTGTGGACAAGCCCTACATTATAGATGAGAACCGCCAGGTGCGCTATATCACCCCTCACGAGGCCCGCATCCGTGATCTTACTTATAGTAGCGCCATTTCCGTCAACATTCGTACCTGCATCACCCACCGTGAAGTGGAAACGGAAAGCAAGGAATTTTTCAAGGTCCTGATTGCCCGTCTGCCCATGATGATTGGGACGTCCAAATGCAACCTGTACGACATGACACCGGAGCAGAAGCACGCGGCCGGGGAATGCAAGTATGATACCGGTGGATATTTTGTCGTGAAAGGAAAAGAGCGTGTGCTCGTTTCCCAAGAGCGCATGAATTATAATATTGTATATGTGTTTGAACAAAAACCGGGGAGTAAATTTTTATTGGTGAGTGAGATTCGCAGCATGTCGGAAGAAACCGGCCACTCGGTGCTCCTTCAGATGAAAATCACAAATGACAAGAAAATTGTCCTCCAGGTGCCCTACATGACCCAAGAAATCCCCCTCGGCATTGTCTTTTCCGCGCTTCAATTCACACCCAATGAGATGATGAATATTTTTGAATGGAACCTGGGAAAAGAGGCCATGGCCGATCCCGTCCTTTCGAGAATGATACGATCCACCCTGCGCGACGCCGAGATGTTCGAGTCGGTGGACAAGGCATTGGCCTACATTGCCCAATTTGCTGTACATAATGTATCCAAGGAACGCAAGCTGTTTTATGCCCACCAGATTCTGCACAATGAGCTCTTGCCCCACCTAGGGATCACCAGCAGTCGATTGCAAAAGGGCTATTTCCTGGGACACATGCTTTCCAAGCTGGTACTAACATTTACGGGAAAACGTACGATGGACGACCGAGACCATATCAATAACAAACGGGTGGAGGTGAGTGGCCACCTCCTCTCGGAACTTTTTAGGACGCTGTTCAAGCGGTTTGTGCGTGCCATGGAGCCTCAGCTCGTCAAGCGTCCCGATATCATGGTGATTATTTCTCGCATGAATATGATTACCCAAGGGATCAAGCACTGTTTTTCCACGGGGAATTGGGGCATTCCCAAGTCCTCCTACATTCGCACCGGGGTCTCCCAAATTCTGAGTCGGTTGACGTACAATGCCTTTCTCTCTCATTTGCGCCGCATTCTCATTCCCGTGGGAAAAGAGGGCAAGAATACCAAGATTCGTCAGGTGCATCCCTCCCAGATTGGATTTATTTGTCCCCACGAAACCCCAGAAGGCCATTGTCTGGTGGCGGATACCCCTATTCTGCTCGAGGATGGGGTCTCGGTGTGCAACATGGGCGATCTGGAGCACGCCAATGTGTCTTTGCTGGCGGTGGATATCACGTCGGGAAAAACAGTGCCCACCGCCTATCACAATTTTTTCAGGGTCATGCCCGAATCACTGTTCGAGGTGGAGTTGGTGAATGGTACCAAGATTCGGGCGTCGGGGATGCATCCTTTTTTGACCCTTTCCAAGAAACAACAAGAAACGGAATGGGTACCGACCCAAGAAATCACGGTCGGTATGCGTCTTGGCTACCGCTACCCTCTTACCCGTCTCCCTACCCATGACATTGTGGATGTGAAGGATACACTGGCGGCAAGGATCTGGGGTGTCTTGGGGATGGACGTTTATCGGAAAAAGGGCATGTCCCATCATATCCACTGTCCCAAGGAACTCGATGTGAATGCCCTTTTACAGGATCTACAACGCATCGTACCTCATCCCAACGAGGTGAAACGTCGTGGCAAGTCTTTTCTGGAGTGGGATCCCTCGACGGCCGATTTCTTGGCGGAACGGTTCGAGGTGGAGGCGTGGGTCCACAAGATGGAATTACCTACGTGGATTTCCAAAGGTTCGGTGGCGGTGCAGAGAGAATGGATTGCGGCCTTTTTAACGGCCCATCATCATCATTTCATGAATGCGGATGGTTCCCCAAGGCCGTGGGGTTTTCAGATCCAGGAATGGGAAAAGGGGTATCCCTTTTCTCAGCAGGTGTTGAAAATACTGAACCGCGTGTGCAAAGGATGGGATATGGAGAGTGCTCAACATGATTCCAAGGTCACCTACCACGCCGATCCGAAAAAGATGGTGGAGATGGCTCGGTGTATCGGCGTTCGTTATCATCCCCGGGCCGAAAAAAAATTAGCCCTGGTTCTCTTGTCCCACGATGCCCGCGGATACTGGGACGATCAAGAGAGTATGCGGCGCGACGTGTGCCCTCTCCCGGATTCGGATCTCTTGTTTGTACCAGTGCGTCGTATCCGGTCTCTGCCCAGGACCGAGATGGTCATGGATCTGACGACGGAGAACGACCATCACACCTTTTTTGCCCATGGATTGGCAACCCATAATTCCTCGGGTATTGTGAAAAACATGGCGCTCTCGGTCCAGGTGAGTACGAGGGTGGATACCGTCTATCTCCGCATGGTGGTGGAGGAAATCGACTCTTTTGTTTCGTTGCAGGCGTGGAGCGATCAAAACACCTTTTCTGGTGTTTGGTACAAGGTATTGGTGAATGGCAACTGGATCGGTGTAAGCAAGGACAAGGAGGTGTATAACACGCTGCAACGGTACAAGAAAACCAGCCGTCTGTCTCACATGGTGTCGGTGTCCGTGCTGGATCGGGAAAAGGAGATTCACGTGTATGGCGACGAGGGGCGCATGCTCCGTCCCTTGTGGGACGTCAAAAACCTTCCATCGTTGGACGATCTCCAACACAAGAGTGTGGCGCAGCTGTTGGAGGAGAAAAAGATGGTGTTTTTAGATTCCTATGAATTGGAAAATCACGTTGTCGCCATGACCATGGAAGAATTGGTGGATAAATACTATGACTATTGTGAGATCCATCCCTCTCTCCTGATGGGTCTCTGTGTCTCCATCATTCCTTTTGTGGATCATACCCAGGCGCCGCGTGTAACCTATCATGCGTCCATGGGCAAGCAGGCGATTGGGTACTATGCGACTACACATGAACGCCGCGTGGATACCATTTCCCACGTGCTGTGCTACCCCGAAAAACCTCTGATTCGGACCCATTATGGCCACGCCTCGGGATGCGACGACCTGTCGAGTGGAAACAACCTGATTGTAGCGATTTGCATGTACACGGGATTCAATCAGGAGGATTCGGTGATTTTCAACCAGTCCGCCCTGGATCGTGGTCTTTTCCGGTCTCTGAGCTACCGCACCATGACCGTGGAAGAGCGTAAAAAGTCGACCACACATACGGAATCGATCGAGCTTCCTTCTCCCGAACTGCGTATCAAAAGTTTCAATTACACCAAGCTGAATGCCAATGGTATCGTCAAGGTCGGCATTTTTGTGGGAAGCGGGGATGTGTTGGTGGGACGCGTACAGACCAAGTCCAATAAACTGGGGGCGGAAGAAAAGACGGACACCAGCGTCATTATCAAATCAGGGGAAGAAGGCTACGTCGACCGCGTGTACATTACCACGAGCCCCGATGGCTACCGCCTCATCAAGGTGCGGATTCGTACACTCAAGATTCCCGAGATTGGGGACAAGGTGGCGAGCCGCAGTGCTCAAAAAGGCACCATTGGGATGGTGTACCGCCAGGAAGACATGCCCTTTTCATCCACCACGGGGATGGTACCGGACGTGCTCATCAATCCACTGTGCATCCCCTCGCGCATGACCATCAACCAGCTGATTGAATGTCTGGGGGCCAAATCCTCGGCGCACAAGGCGCGGTACCGCTACTCGACGCCTTTTTCATCGCACAGCACCGACGTGGTGGATGAATTGCGGGAGGAGCTCCAGGGTTGCGGCTTGGAAAGGAACGGCAACGAGACACTGGTCAATGGATTTTCCGGGGAGATGTTTGAGGCTGAAATTTTCATGGGACCCACCTACTACCACCGCCTCAAACATTTGGTAAGCGCCAAGATCCACGCACGCAACCACGGCAGCCTCCAAGCCCTGACCCGCCAACCCCTCGAAGGGCGTTCCCGCGATGGAGGACTGAGGTTTGGCGAAATGGAAAGAGATACGGTCAGTGGTGATGCTGAGATATCGTTGCGATGCGGGCTTTCTATAAAATTAGAGTCGATGAAAGAGAGCGGTTGGGATGTTCTTGGATGGAGTTCATCACTCGATGGAATCGTGTCGAAGAAACAGACGGCGTTTTTGGACAAGGGGGAGAAGGAGTGTGTGGACATTTATTTAGAAGATGGTCGCAAGCTAAAATGTACTCCTGATCATCCTATGCTAACATCGGAAAACAAGTGGGTGCGCGCGAAAGATTTGATCAAGGGGGAAACAAGGCTCAAAACGGGGGTCCACTACCCGCTGATGGAGGTGGCGACAGAGATCGCCGAGTGCTCGGGATGGAGCCTAGTCGCTGGAGGGCTGACGTTGCGCGTGGTTTGCAAGGAGTCCTTTTTTGATGCGATGGCGTTTATGCGCATTCTCGGGCTTCTCATTACGGATGGTGGGGTGTACGAGAACGCTGCCAATGGAGGAAAGTATGCTCGTATTTCGGTGGGTCATGAAATCGATGTTCGGACCGTTTTGGACGACCTCAATCGGTTTTGTAGCGCGGAAGCGCGTTTTAGTCTGAGTGACCAGTCCTACAATATCATCATTCCTAAAGAGCTGTCTCGGCACCTTATTCAATTGGAAGGAATTACGGTGGGAAGAAAAGTCACTCAACCTGCAACGCTCCCAGCGTTTGTACTTGCACCCAACTTTCCAAAACCTCTTCTTCGAGAATTCCTCGGTGGTATGTTTGGGGGTGATGGACACACTTGCATTCTGGGTATGCATCGAGGAAAACGTGATTTGCTTACCTCCGTTTCGTACTCGAAATCGTTGACAAAGCCCTATTTACCATCTCTCACCAAATTGATGGAGGACATGACATTTCTCTTGAACCGGATGGGTATCCAGAATATTACTATCCAAAAATTCAAGGAGACGAGCTTTTCCAAGGAGAAAAGAAAAGGGGAGGAGAAATGCTATCAGCTTACGCTTCATCTGGATATGACGGAGCTGAGGCCGTTCCACGAAAAGATTGGCTTTCGGTACTGTTGTCACAAGTCGCAACGTCTGGAAGCGGGGGTAGCCTACAAGAGACTCCGGGACGAAGTCGCACGTCAGCACAACTGGTTGACCTATCGTGTGGATGAAATTACCGGATTTTCAAAAATCAAGGCCGAGAATCCGGAGAAGATTGTACCTACCAAAAAGGCCATCTTGCAGGCGGTCGAGGAGTTAAAGACAAGAGAGCCGTTGATTCATGACTATGCCATCCCATCGACGCACGACATTACAGACCATTTGGTCAAGGGAACGCAATTCGGCAAGTTTACCTCCAAGTCGTTTCCCAACGCCGAGGAATTTATGATAAAAACGGGGGCGATTTGCTGGTTCGTGGAACAGGACGAAGCAGTGGTGAAGAGTGGTCATACGTGCTATTCTGTACCGCGTGATAAAATGTGCCTCCCGACGATGGATATGACCGTATTGGACGTGCGTCCGTGCGCTCCCTCCAAGGTCTACGACATTGAGGTGGATGAAATTAATTCTTTCCTGGCGAACGGTATCGTCGCGCACAATTGCATGATCAGCCACGGGGTCAGCCGCTTCCTTACCGAACGTCTCTTTGACATGTCCGACAAGTTCACCGTCCCGGTGTGCTCCCAATGCGGCGCCATTCCCAACACCATGGATACATGCCATCACTGCGAGTCGCTCCAGATCCGACGCACCCCACTGCCTTATGCGTGCAAGCTGCTGTTCCAAGAACTCGGTGCCATGGGCATCAAGATTCACCTCTTTCCTACAGAAAAGATTTAGTCTGTCCTTACCATTATTGATCCAAGAGCAGTGCATATAAACAAAAAAAAAAATTTTTTTTTTGTTGGGCACTTTCAAAAGTGCTGTTTTCAGTGCATGTCGTCCGAGGACACGGATCTCTGTGAAACTATTTTACAAACCAAGAAAATGATACGGGAATGGCTGGCCGCCATTGATGACGAGGAGAAAAAGATTCAACAATTCCGATGGCAGTGTTTACGCAATAAAGGCCTGTACCCAAGTAGCACTTTTAGCACTTTTACTAGCACTAGTATTTCATATGGAAAGCCATGTACTGGGGATGTTTTCTTCGAATCTTGATGGGTGCGTGCGCGCGGAGTCCCTCCTTGTTGAAATCTCCGTAGACGGTCGACCAGATGCTGAGTTTCTTGTTGTTTTCGGTCGTTTCAATCTCATCACGGATGGATCGGACAATGACATTGATGGTCTGATTGATAATGGAACGCAGATCACAGCGCGGCTGGGCCTGGGGAATAATGTAGCGGGAATGAATATCCCCAATCTGGGGTCGGGTGCTATTTTGGTACATGTTGGAAAGCACTTGGACAATCCGGTCCGGGGAGACGACAATGGTTTTTTGCTCCGGGTCGACCCCATGGAGCGCCCGGGAGATGGCGTCGCTGATGGACTGGATGGTCTCGGCGGCAAACAGCGTTTCCACGCTAACATCTCCGGCCGAGGTATTTTCCCAACCGACATAGGCATTGTAGGCGCTATTGTTGGGATTTTCACGATAATTCTGTAATTCGGTCCACGTCGGAAGACTCATGTTTTTTAATTTACAAGAATAAATTAAAATTTTTAAACCTTTTCAACGTTTACAGCATATTCCATCCCTCGGTGGAATTGACTGCTGGGAAAGGAAGGCCCCAGGAATAGTTGTACCCATAGTTATTTCCACAAGACTCGCTGGAAGATTCATCGGGTCCACAGGTGGGGAAAGGAAAATCACCCGCCTCGGGCTCTACAGCAGCAGGAACAACGGGGCTGGGGAGGGTGGAATGGACCGTGTGGGTGGAACTGGGGGTAAGAAGAACGAAAATCACAATTTCATAATCCTCGCTCAGGTGGCTCCTGGAAAGGATTTTTTGAGCGCTCCCATCGGTGCCGGAGAAAATGGTTTCCGTGTACACGGACGAGGTCTGGGTGGGGGTGTTGAGCAGTGCCGTAGGAAAATGGGAAGAATAATAGCGGAGGCTGCCGGGCTGGTTGGCGGAGGCGAGCGCAGAGACCCTTACGTGCACACCACTGCTCTTATTCACAGCGGCCAGAGCACCCGATTCGAGGGGTGTCGTCAGAGAGGCGGCCAGCTTGTCGAGAACACTGCTATCCTTGACGTGGGAGATTCCACCGCCCTGGATCCAATCCAAAAGAGCAAAAGTGTATTCCGTATTGAGGAGAAAGGAATCAAAAGAAGCGGATTGTGTACCACCGGTAAGGGGAGATACAATGGTTGCAAGATCGGAAGTAGGAACGATAGACATGTTTTTTTTTCTACTACGTGTCAAGAATATTTTTTTTTTTTATTTTTTTTTTACAAATTGACCGTCCCCATATTTTTTTTCAAAAAAAATTCAAGGTCGTCCACCGTTTTTTCCCATGATTCCTCGGGATCCATTTCAAAATGATCCAACATGGCCTCCCACGTAGGAAAACTCGACGGTATCGTATCCCACCGTTCCAAGGCTTTTTTTTCCAAGGGTTTGGCTAGATGATGGTCGATATCCTTATCAAACATTCCCGAGGGACGCAACAGCGCCATGCGGTCCCTGAAAAGATCTCGTGCTTCCTCCAACGCGTCTTCCTTGGATAGTTTGTATTGGTTCTTGTGCATCCGGTACAAGAGCGTTCGTTTGGTATGGTACGAGCTCAACAGATCGGCCTGGCGGATCACGTGATAGGTATCCAGGTGCGCAAAATTTTTCATAGCCTCGGGAAGCGTGTAATGTAATCGATCCCCTTGTTTTTGCACCGTCTTGGAAAAGGAGAGATGAGGAATCATTTTCTCCAGATCGGCACCCAATGTGCTGTGAAGCGACCAGGGCAGAATCGTTTCAATGGCATGGCGTAGCACCGGCGTGTTTTGGTGTTGGGGAATGTACTTGGAATCAGGGACATCGTGTAGCACCGCGCCCAATGAAGCCATGACCATGTCATAGGGCTTGATGGGTGGACGCTGCTGTAAAATTTCCTTGGTATAATACAACACCTGTCGACTGTGGAGATGATTGTGGGACTCGTCCACCTGAAATCGTTGTGCGTGCTCCATGACGTAATGATCTGAACGTTCCAAAAGCGTCCTGAACAATGCAAAGCATGGAATGAAATTCCTCATGAGTTTTTATTTGCCAAGGGAGAATGTTTTAAATTGTCCAATTCATTTTTTTTTAAAAGAAAATGAAAAAATCCATGCCTACATTTCATCCTAAAAATTAAAAAATATTATCCATAAAACAAACCATTACTAGATTTTCAACATGGTCAATAAAACAACGGCTTCTCATGTCGCCTCCGGACTCACCACCGCATCGATTGCACTTGGTGTGCTCGCAGGTGTCGCTTCTTTTTTCACGGCAGGTGCTTCGCTCGGTGCCTATGCTGCCTATCTAGGTGGAACCGCTGCAGTGACCAGTGCGGTCGCTGTTGCAGGTGGTGTCAGTGCGGTCGCTGGTGTCGCCGCTTCCGCGGCTGGTATCGCAGCGAGTCGAAACAAAGGACAATTAAGTGCGTCGATAGGATTTGGATTATTGAGTGTAGCCACCTTTGGTATCAGTAATAAAGCTACCACCGCAGTCAAAGCATTAGGGAGAGTGGCGGGTGTGGTAGGAGCCGCAGGCACCATCTATGGCGTGGAACAAGAAATTCAAGGAATCGCCTCGGGAGATATCAAGTTGGGAAAAGGGCATGCGTGGGAACGATTGGATCTATTCAATGCCGCGGCGGGAGGTTTGGCCGGGGGTGTCCATTTGGGCAGAGAGGGAGTAGCTTTAGGTGTCCAAGCAAAATCATCCTTTTCAACAGGGACATTTAGTGAAGTAATAAAGACGGGAGTGTCCAGTGCCACAGGTGAAACGGTTTCGTGGGTGAATAAGAAATCCCCTTCGAGCTTTGCTGAGATTAGTGAGAGACCCTCTTCGAGCTTGGCGCCCAAGGAACAAGGCGTATCGACTAAATCACAATCTTCAGCACCACTTTCTCGCGACACCATGGCAAAATCTGGCGAGGTTACCAAAGGATTATCCTACGCTTTGAATGAGACACAACAAAAAACTTTCAAAGAGTTTGCACAAATGAATGCAGAATCAAAAATTACATTTTATGAGAGATTGAAGAATCAACAAATTAATTCAAACAACGCCTCTGATAAGATTCTTATCAATGCGATGGAAACATGGACAACAAGATACGGCTACGGCTACTAAATGCAAGTATCACACTTTCTGTATGGTTTCGTCCTCCTTTTCTCGCTGTTTTTGCATTTGTTGCGCCAGGGACATTAGATTTTCCTGCTTGTCCGACTTGATCCCACGCACCGGGGTATTGTCCTTCTCCTGCTGGTCCGTCGTGGAGGGTTCCACCACAGCCTTTGATTTTTGAAAGAGCGGGGCGGAATCCATGTGCCGACGCATATCCGGGACGCCCTCTGGTTCCGGTTCCATTTCCACCGGTTCGACCGGGATGGATTCTCGGGTGGGCAGTGTCGAAAATGGTTGTAGTAGCGGCTGTGATGGGGTTGGAAATTCAAGTTGGGAAACAGGTCGAGAAGGCAACGTTGTCTCCAACGACACGGGGGAGGGTGGAGGTGCCGATACCATTGGAAGAGGAGGTGGTGTACTAATCATTTTCATCTTTTCGGTGGTTTCCTCCACCCACGCAAAGGCATCGGCGCCCTCGTATTTTTTCATCAAACCATTGGAAAAAAACACGAGGATGCATGGCACCTTTTGGATGCTATACTTTTTCTGATCACCAACCACGAGCTTGCGCACCTCCTCGTGATCGACACAAATCTTGCGGAAATCCAAGACACTCATTTTCTCCAAAAGCTGGGAACACCCCGTGGAATATTTGCTGTAAAGAAGAACCACGACACTCATCTTATTTTTTTTTTACACAAAAAAAATATGTGTTTAAATGAAACAATGCGGAAATCATTCGTGGCCTTTTTCCTTTTTTTGGTACTGCTAGCCATCCTCCTCGGTCTCCTCTGGACAAAAAAATCCCCTGAATCCTTTATAGCCTCCACCGAACAACCCCTACGATCCGGTATTGCCCGTTGTCATTACGGGGGATTCACTCCCATCCTCACCTGTAGCTACCAGGCATTTCAAACCTAATTTTTTTTTTTATTCTTTTTGGGTGATAAGAAGAAATGAATCCGGCACGGTCCATGGTTTCCCATTACCGACCCAGACCCACCACCGGTGTGGCGGTTCAGGTCAATCCCACGTTTCATATCGCTATAACACCGCCTCCACCTCCACCACCGCCGCCACCTCCCCCACCTCCACCACCTCCACCACCTCCACTTCCCCCACCACCGCCTCCGCCTCCTGTAGCCCCTCCCTATGGTCCCTATGGTCCCTATGGAGGCTATGGACCCTATGGAGGAGGCAATGCCTATGGTCCTTTTGGGGGTGGATGGGGAGCCGGGTATGGCGGTAGTCCTTACGGTCCTTTTAATCCTGGGTATTTGAACTATCTCCCTTCTTATAATACCTATTGTGCCCCCGCACCACCCCCATGCTTTTCCCCATGTTATGATCAGAGCCCCATGATTTGCCCTACTGTCTCTGCGCCGATGGGTCCCATCGGTCCTATAGGCCCCATCGGTCCCCTTTCTCCACCCGTTTGTGGACCGTATTGCTCGTTTTAAATGTTTGGTGTAAAAATTGACTCGACACGTGTTTCTTTTTTTTCCATTTTTCAAAGAAGAAAATGGAAAAGGCCAACAAGAAAAAAAGGGGACAATTCTACACGACCCAATCCTCTTACATCTTGGAAGGATTTCCACCTCCTCCCCACGATGTTCCTTGTATTGTTGAACCGTTTGCAGGCAAGGGTGATCTGATCGACTGGGTTCGAGCATCGGGTTCCAAGGTTCCCCTTGTCGCGTATGATATTGAACCCAAGAGAAGAGATATTCAATTACGCGATACGCTGGCGGATCCTCCGGATTACGAGAATGCCTGGATTATCACCAATCCACCGTATCTTGCCAGGAACAAGTCGAGCGACAAGACCATGTACGATCGATACGACACCAATGACTTGTACAAATGTTTCCTGACCAGTTTGACCCAACAGGGTCCTTGTCGAGGGGGAATTTTTATTCTGCCAGCGGGTTTCTTTTTCTCCCCTCGAGAGGTGGATGTTCGGTGTCGTGATGAGTTCATGACGCGGTACCGAATCACCAAAGTGAAATACTTTGAAGAATCTGTCTTTGAGGATACCACCACCACCATTGTCGCCTTTTCCTTTGAATTTTCCAACATTGACTTGAAGGAACAAACAGTCGAATGGGTGCTGATGCCATCCAAGCAACATCAATCGTTTACCATGTCTTTTTCGACGCATTGGATCGTAGGAGGAGATATTTATCATCTACCCATCCCCGAGGGGATCAAAGTGCGTCGCCACGTTCAAGGTCAGAAACTACGAGACAGGGAACAACAAACCCACATCACCCTCCACGCCCTGGACAGTGGCACCCAAGAGGGACGAATTTGTCTTACCTACGACAAGGAATACATTTATCCCGCCAAGGAATGTAGTCGATCCTATGCCACCTTTCGTATTACCGGGAAATGTCTAAGTGAAAAGGAACAGATTGAATTATGTGCTGCCTTTAACGAGTTTCTCGAACAAAAAAGAAGAGAAACGTGGAGTTTATTCCTTCCCCAATACCGAGAATCCAAAGAATACGCACGAAAACGAATTCCCTTTGAATTGGCGTATCGGATATTTCTCCATCTCCTCTTGTAGAAATGAACGGTTTTCTGAAAAATCAAAAAATTTTTCAGAGCTATTACAATCTATTTTTATAATGTCTTGAACCAATCAAAGTACCCCTTGAGGTCTCCAATATACATTCGGTGGCGGACATTTTCATATTCTGGTAGGGAAGCGGCATATTCAAACTTGGGAAAAGAGGCATGGGCAAAATCTCCATCCAGAACATTGGCAAAATAGAGATGAGGTTCGTTTTGGAGGACTTTCAATTGCCCCTGGACAAACCAGTACACCTCTCTCAACGAACGAATCTGATGTCCACCGTTGGACACGATACATTTCATATTGATATATACTTTTTTTTTGTTCCAACATTGAACACCATCAAAGTCCTCGGAATAATCAAATCCATCCATCTTTTTGTTGGGATGAGGCAGATACGCGTCCAATCGATTGGTCCTTAGATTGATCCTCGCCGACGTTGAAGGACAGGGGAGCCCCGTTCCTTGGATAATCTTTTGACGCTGAAAATGTTCACACTGTATCGATTGGGCGCCCCCATCCACTCGACCAAACAGTTCATGACGCTTTGCTTTCGTCATCTGATCTCCAGAAACCACGTCTACCGGGCAATGCACACCCTCTAAAAAGCAATTCGTATTCATCTTTTTTTTTGAAACAAGACTCGTTTTTGACAAGAGAGTATTCAATTTTTCAATACAACAAGGGTAATGCAACAAGGGCGTCCACACGCGACAAGGAATCCATGGGATGATTCAACACCCTTCTGATTTCCAAACCGTTTTGACGACAGAGACGGCGTCGGCGGCTGTACATGTGTTCCCATGCAGACCCCACCTGGTCCCGTTTCAAAATCACGGGGCATTGAGGAGGGAACAAGAGATTGGCCACCAACTCCATAGGGTGTGGGTCGCGGGAACGGGGAGATTCCTCCAATTCTTTTTGTACAAATTTCATCCAATACCAAAAGTCCTTGTCGTTCGGGTCCAGGTGCCCCCATTTCCATTTAAAAGGCCAGGTATCGTTCGTCATCCGTGGATCGTGGTCTTCTTCCAGGACAAGGTAGTGAAAAATCTTGCTCAGCAAAACCTTGGTGTGGTGGAGCACATACTGATGCTTGCGGAGCCGATTGTTTTCACGACCCCAATGGTCATAATAGATTTGCAAGGCGGTCATGGACGACATCTGTTTTTGTTTGAAAAGGAAAAAACAAAAATAAGGAACGGTTGGTGTATGGTGTATTGTTTTCCCTGAGTAAGAAATAGGACGAGTTGTCTTCATTTTTTCATTCATAGCATTTAAACAGTGGAGGATGAAATGAAATCAAATGGATAGAAACACATTTTTGACAACATTAGAATCCCGCCTGGTCGAGTATGGATGTGGGAAAGAGGATTTGGAGCGCATCTATAGCAAGATTCAGTCCAGGGTTCCCGAGAAAATGGATAGCCTCCACGATCTCGTGGTGCAGTGTCTTTCTTCGGAATGCCATCGTTTTGAAACCTATGATCGATTGGCGGTGCAGTTCTTGTCCCAGGAACTCGCGGACGGCGCCCCTTTTTCTTTCCTAGAGGTGGTTCGAAAGATCCAGGCCAACCAAAACATCAATGGAGATCCCAAGCCGCTTCTTGCCGCGGAATTTTACGAATTTATTGAACAACACGCGGAACAGGTCGAGGCCGTGTTTACCGAGACCCTCCGTGATACTGAACATTTTCCCGTCTCCACCTTTGGGTGGAAAACCTTGTTTCGTTCTTACCTCACCCGTACTCACGAGGGGGTGGTGGAACGCCCCGATCATCTGTGGTATCGTGTAGCACTCTTTTTACACCGGGACGATTGGGACCGAGTACGGTCCTCGTTTGTGGGATTGCGTCAGGGAAATTTTATCCACGCCACACCCACTCTTTTTTCTGCGGGCATGTCGCGTCCCCAGATGGCCTCTTGTTTTTCCGCCTCGACACTCGTATGGACGGAAAAGGGTGTACGACCCATTGCCCAGGTCCAGATTGGAGACCGCGTGTGGACGCATCAACAGCGGTGGAAAACCGTCCTCCAGACCCACAAGAATGAGCGGGGAGACCGCGGCATGGTTTCATTGACCTTTTGTGGACTTTCCGAGCCTCTCGAGGCCACCGTCGACCATCCCTTTTTCGTGTGGAACTGCCTTTCCAAGTCCTATCAGTGGAAAAAGGTGGACGACATGCGTCCCGGGGATTGGATCGCCCAGGGTGATGGGGGGATCGGAACCCATTTCCGACGCCACACGCTGAATGGACTCTTGTACTCGCTGAGAATATTATCGACACAAACCAAAAAGGGACCAGTAGTGGTGATTCGAGGATCCCAATGGCCGGCTGTGAAAAAATTGTGGAGCGAGTTTCGTGTGAGCGTCCATGTAGAGGATGCAAAGGATTCCAACGACAAGATTATCAGCATCGACAAGATACATTTTTGGATTCCCGTCCGCGTCGACCAGGATTATATGGGATTGGAAAAAAAGGCGCTGGCCTACTTTTTACGCGGCGTCCGTATGACCAACCTGTACAATTCCTTCACCAGAGAGTACACCTACCTCCCCTCTCTCTGGGAGATGGCCAAGTGCAAGGGGTTCCGCACCGTCAAGACCACGGCAGAAAAAATGCAAATTATCGAACCCTGGGATCTCCTGGATTTCTTGCAGGTGGGGAGGACGACCAAAGGGGGTCGTTGGGCCGTCCGTTTGTGGTCCAAAACTCTCCTCTCGAACCCCGACAACGACGTGTACACACTGGGCGTCGAGGACGATCACAGCTATGTGGCTGGAGGTGTGGTGGTCAAGAATTGTTTCTTGGTGGGTACGGAGGATAGCGTCCAGGGCATCTACCAGACACTCGCGGACGCGGCCCAAATCTCCAAATGGGCGGGAGGATTGGGCATCCACGTGTCGGATGTTCGTGGAAAAAACTCGTACATTTACGGCACCAATGGCACCTCCAATGGAATTTTACCCATGCTCAAGGTGTTTAACAATACCGCGCGGTACATTGACCAGGGAGGAGGAAAGCGCAATGGAGCATTTGCCATGTATTTGGAACCCTGGCACAGCGACATTCTCTCCTTTCTCGAGGCCAAGCGCAACACGGGTTCGGAAGAAGAGCGGGCGCGGGATCTCTTTTACGCCCTGTGGATCCCCGATCTTTTTATGCGGTGCGTCGAAGAGGGACGAGATTGGTACCTCATGTCTCCGAGCGAGTGCCCGGATCTCGCCCATGTCTGGGGAGACGCATTCGAGACCCTTTATCAACAATATGTGGACGAGGGCAAGTACACGCAAAAAATATCGGCCAGGGACGTGTGGAAAGAAATCACCCGTTCCCAGCTCGAGACCGGGACGCCCTATATGCTCTACAAGGATTCGTGCAATCGTCGATCCAATCAGCAAAACCTCGGCACCATTCGTTCCTCGAATCTCTGTTGTGAGATTATCGAGTACTCGGATGCCCATGAATATGCAGTGTGCAACCTCGCCTCCATTGCCCTTCCCAGCTGCTTGCGTCCCCGTTCTTTGGGTGGTCCCTTGGACATTTGGGTCTATGGAAAACCGGATTGTGTCTACTGCAAAATGTTGAAGGGGGCGTTGAACGATGCCCATCTACCGTTTGTGTACCGTGATCCCTCGGATGACCTCACCAAAGAGGAAGCCGCTCGGTTGGTGGGTAAAAAGACGGTGCCCATGGTCTACGTCCAGAACGAGTATGTGGGCGGGTGGGAAGAGACGTGGAAGCGGTACCTGTCCCCGGAATTCGATTGGGAGCGTCTTGGTGCCATCACCGAGCAATTGGTGGAAAATCTCAACCTGGTGATTGACAAGAACGCCTATCCCCTGGAAAAATGCCGTCTTTCCAATACCAAACACCGACCCATTGGGATTGGAGTACAGGGTCTCGCGGACGTGTTTTTCCGCATGCTGCTTCCGTATGATTCCCCCGAGGCGCGTCAACTCAACCGGGACATTTTTGAGTGCATGTACTTTCACGCGCTCCAGGCCTCGCATCGTGTCGCCGTTCGTCATGGACCCTATTCCTCTTTCCAGGGCTCTCCCCTCTCCAAGGGAATATTTCATTTCGAAATGTTGGAAAAAGATCGTCCGACCTCTTTCTCTGGAAAATGGGACTGGGAAACACTGAGGACAAACATTGTCCGGGATGGAACACGCAACAGTTTGTTGCTGGCCCCCATGCCCACCGCGTCCACCTCTCAGATCTTGGGCAACACCGAGTCGTTTGAACCCCTCACGAGCAATCTGTACCTGCGGAGAACGTCGGCGGGAGAGTTTTATGTCTGCAACCACATGCTCCGTCGATTTCTCCAATGGATTGGGCGTTGGGACAATGACATGATTGAAAAGCTCATTATTTTCAAGGGCAGCGTCCAGAGCCTCGACATTCCCCTGAAACCCGTGTTTCGAACGGTCTGGGAAATTTCCCAGAAATCACTGATTGACATGGCAGCCGACCGCCAATTTTTCATTGATCAGAGCCAGAGCTTTAATCTCTATCTCCAGGACGCCGACATGGAAAAACTCAACAAGATGCACTTTTACGGATGGAAAAAAGGCTTGAAAACCGGATCCTACTACGTGCGCAGCCGTGCCTCCCTCTCGTCGCAAAATTTCACCATTGATCCCCTCAAGGAAAAAGAGGAAAAGGAAACGTGCTTGTCGTGCTCCGCGTAGCGTCGCGCCCTGACGGGTGCTCCGCCTAAAGGCGTCGCGCCTTACCGGGTGCTCCGTGTAGCGTCGCGCTCTGACGGGTGTTCCGCTTGAGAGCCTCACGCTCTGACGGATGCTCCGCTTGAGAGCCTCACGCGTATTTTTGACGACAATAAACAAAAATAAACAAAATATTTATTTTTTACGATATAGATAGAAAATAGAAAATAGAAAATGCCAACGACAACCACCGACACAATTACAGATACAACGACATTGTTATCGAATGTTAGTATAACATCATCACCCGGTGGATTGGGTATCTCTACCGATGGTGGAACTACTTTTACCAATAAAACCATAGCCGATGGTTTGGGAAGCAACACAGTTAATGGAGTGTTTGTTGTAGATAACTATGTTTATGCGGCAACCACCAATGGATTAAGTATCTCTACCAATGGTGGAATAAGTTTTACCAATTACACCACAGACAATGGTTTGGGGAGCAACATTGTCAATGGTGTATATGCGTTTGCAAATAATTCAAAGATATACGCGGCAACCAATGGTGGATTGAGTATCTCTACCAATGGTGGAACTACTTTTACCAATAAAACCACAGCCGATGGTTTAGGAAGCAACATGGTCAACGGGGTGGTATCGGTGTATGCATTTTTAAAATATACGGTATACGCGGCAACCGATAATGGATTGAGTATCTCTACCAATGATGGAACAACTTTTACTAATTACACCACGGCCAATGGTTTGGGAAGCAACATGGTCAACGGGGTGTCCACAGGATTTTCTTCACCATCTTCTACTACAGTGTTAGTGGCAACGAACGGTGGATTGAGTACAACCACCACTAAGAATATTGGACAATTTACCAATTACACCAAGGGTTTGGGAAGCATCACGGTCAACGGGGCGTCTGGATTCGGCTCTGCAATATACGCGGCAACCAACAACGGATTGAGTATCTCTACCGATGCTGGAAAAAATTTTACCAATAAAACCACGACCAATGGTTTAGGAAGCAACACGGTCAACGGAGTGTATGGGTACTTATACGCGGCAACCGATAATGGATTGAGTATCTCTACCAATGATGGAAAAAATTTTACCAATAAAACCACAGCCAATGGTTTAGGAAGCAACAAGGTCAACGGAGTGTATGAGAAAAGTAGTACGATATACGCAGCCACCGGGTAGTAGTTCCTCGATCCAAAAAAAAAAACAAGAATAGTTGGAAGAATAGAATTGTATTTTTTTTTCTTTCTTGTAAAGAAAAAAATGTCCATCCCTACGTCCGAATCTCTCCAGTGCGACTCGTTGGTAGCAGTTCCCTTGGCACCCTGTATGATTACCTCCCGTCAAGTGTGGGAGTGGATTGGTAAAGGTTCCGTGACCCATTATGGGTATATAACCGTTCCCCACGAAATTCACGAGGGTCTGGAAGGCACCCTCCTCTTTTACAACAAGGTCTTTTCGGCCAAGAAATACATGGTCTTTTCTGGAAACGACCTCTATGTCAAAGTTCCCTCCACCATTGTAGACTCTTATGGCCCTGGTGCCCACCCCTTTTATTTCCGTATCCACCTCCTTGGTTCATCCGTCACCAAACAGCAGCAGCCACAGCAGGCACCCCTCCAGCTACCCAAACAACCCAAGAAAAAGGTGGAGGAGACCACCACCATGGTCCTCCAGGGCCGTTTTGGAAACACGCAACAATTTTCACCCGAAATGCTTCTTGAACTGGAAAGCCATACCGGCGCCTTTCAACGCCTTCCGATTGGAGCGAGTTCCGTTGGATGGACGGCCAAACCCCGTCATCTCTAAACTCTACCCCAACCACAAGAAATAATCATACTTGTCCTGGGATGTGAGGGCGGCGCGGCAAATGGGGCATTTTATTTCAGTATCGTACGAAAACCAGCGTTCGGTATTCATACGGATCAAGCACGTCTTGTGCACATAATGACCACATTGGAGCTTGGAAAGATAGACCTGGTCAAAACAGATGGAACAGGTGGGTACCGAGGGTACATACTCATGAGCCATTCCGTATTGGTAGAAAATGCGCATGGGATAGCATTCACTGCAAAGAGTACTCGGAAGAACCACCATGTTGTAGCATTCACAACACACGTTGCTATTCCACAACAAGCGGTAAAAGGCTTGAAAGATTTCTGTAGGTTTTTCAAACGTCCCCTCCATCTCGTGAGTGAGTGCACCATCGGCGTCGCAACGCAGCACGCGGTATTCCAACGTGGCCGTATAAGTACCGGTACTGGAATCCTTGTCCACTCGTACGGTCAGAGACTTGGTTTGAAAGGTTTCGAGACGGTTGATACAGGAAAGAGAATATGTTTTTTCAGGGGGTGTAAACTTGGACTGGAGGCCCTCCAAAAAGGTGTTCCATTCGGGGATGATTTCGGTCATGGTATTTTATTTTTTTCCTCTCATGTTTAAATGGTTTCCATAATACGGGAGCACCGCTTCTCGGAACGAGGCCGGAATTGTGTAGCAGAGGCAAAACAAGAGATGGAATCGAGAAAGCATCGTCTTGGTCAGGATGGACGTTTCCCGGTCGTCGCTGGCGAGTGCACATTCGGTGTTTAAAATCCGCGACAAGAACGTGGAAACCCGTGGGGAATACAATCCAGGAAACGCCCTACGGAAACGGCGTCGGAATATTTTCCAATCCTCGGGATGCTCTTGAAAATAATGGCGCCATCGTTGGCGTACGCGTCGATAGTCGTTTTGAATGGCGCATCGAGGGTATTTCCGTGTCAGGAGATGGTACAATAGAGAATAATGATCTTCCCGTGTTTCAAGGTACAATCGGTCCACCACGTAGGTCGAATCCATGGTGGCAATGCCAAAATCCAACAGGACGTGGCGTTTTTGACGCGGATCCCACATGATATTTTCAGGATGGACATCGTGATGTACAATCCCCAAAGAAGAAAGCACCTCGAGCGAGGGAGAAACGTCCCTCAGACACGCCACGACATTGTCCAATTTTTTCCAGTCATCTACAGGAGAACACCTGGAAAGGACTAGCATGGAAGATGGGTGTGGAGAGGGCCAGCGTCGACAAAACCATTGGCGTTGTGGAGCAGGTAATTGCGACAGCCTGTCATACACCTTTTTTTCGATGGAATCTCCCGAAGAGGACAAGACTTTGACCACCTTGTTCTGATGAGGTTTTTTCAACGAGTAGACCGAGGATTGGGCTCCGCGCCCCAAGAGCGTATCCCTCTGCATTTATATTTTATTTATTCGTGGAATGAATAAAAAAAATGCTCGAGACGATATGGAGACTTTTATTTCGAGACAAGAAATATTGGGACCGCGTGTCATGGAAAGACGTGTGCCAGCATCCATGCATGGAATTTTCCATACTGCACGAGCATGTCCAAAAGATACCCATGATTCGTAAATACATTCATCTGCACCCCGATTTTCCTCCCTCTCTCCTCCTCGACTACACCCAGGATTGGATCCATTTCTCCAAAACGGTGCCCATGGACTTTGTGGTTTCCACACTGGACAACCCCGCGTATCATTGGATCTTTCGTTTCTTGTGTACCAACCCCACCATGACACCCTCCCTTCTCCAAGAACATTTCTGGCCCTATTTATCCCACGATGTCCAATACGCGGTCCTGCGTGATTCCTACCTTTTCCAGCATCCGCTGTTTTCCCTACAAGATCTTTCCCAAGAACCCTATCGTTGCATCCTGCATAATGTCCACCAAATTTCCAAACATCCTGGATTCCGACCCTCTTGGCTGGAACGCATTCCCCAACGGCGGTGGTCTGAATTGGACTGGAAACATCTTTCCAGGACACTGGACCCTGCCTTTATTGAAAAGACGTGGGACGAATTACCCTGGTCCATCGCCGATCTCTCCCACCATCGTCGACTCCCCTTTTCTCTCGTCATCCGACACAAGAAACACAAGAAATGGGACTGGGAGGGGATTTCACTCCACGTTTCCCTCGAGACCCTTGAACGATTCCACTCCACCTTTCCTTTTCGATACCCCGTGGTTTCCAAGAATCTGCATCTCAGGGCCTGGTTTGTCCGTGAGCACCCGACCAAGAAATGGGATCGATTGCAACTGGCCATGAATCCAGCCCTGACACCCAAAGACATTTGGGCGGATCCTCTCCTCTTTCCCATCTGGCGATGGGATCATGTGGACCGCAACCCTTCTCTGGATACAGAAACGCTTGAAAAAATGCATCGGTCCGTGTACCAACGCCTGAGGCTTTTCAAGAATCATGGTAAGAAAGACCCTCGGTACGTGGACCTCCAGGTCATGCGCATCCATCGTGGTTTTCTTGTCTATCAGCGTCGACACCAGCTCCGAAACAAAGTAGCCTTTCTTCACAAGGTGCATGCCCGTCTACCGAGGGACATGTGGGAGGCGGTGCTCGGGTTTGTCTAGCCCGTCTTTTGTAGGATTCGATGAGGGTATCCTTTTGTGAGTAAAACATTCAATTCTTTATACTTGCCAATGGCCAGATACAAGTCCACATGCTGGTTGATGTGAGGACAGTTGGTATCATCGATAATCATGATTCCATGGACTTTTAAAAGTCGATGGGAATGTTTCATATCCATGGAAATACAATGTTCCGAGTGTCCTCCATCGACGTGGATCACGTCATACGAACCCTCGTATTGGGGGTTCTCTTGGATCCACTTGGGCATGGTCAAGGTACTATCACCTTGTACGTATTCAAAATGAACGTGTGGAAACTTGGATTGAATATAGTCAAAACACGGCTTGGTGTAGGAATGATGACCGATATCAAAGACGGTCATTTCCAAAGGTGTCTTTTGTCGACCCAGTAGCAAGAGCATACAGGAATGCCCAGCGTTGAAACCAATCTCACACATTCGACTCGTGGCAAATTTTCCACACCAAAAAAGATTGAGTTGTTTCGTGTACAAATCAGGGTATATATTCAGCGTTTCATGAGCATAAAAACAATTTCCTTCCAAACGAGTGTTGGATTGAAGAATGATGGGTTGCAAGTCGTTCAAATACGTGTTTTTTTCAGCGGTATACGACTCATAGTCTTTATGATTCCACAAGAGAGATTGTTTCATCAGAGCGTCCACTCGTTGCTCTCTTGTTTTTCCCGCCAAATGCAAAAGGTAGGGGGTGGGAGTAAACGTCTCCTCGGTACCAAAGTGTTGTAAAACACCATACGGAAGAGAGATGGAATGTTTGCGAATGTTTTCCATGTTTTTGTCGACCATGTCCACCAAGATGCCCTGGTCCCACCATAATGGAACAGAATTGTGTTGGTAGAGATCCTCGTCATAGGCCCACAAGGAAAGAAATCCAACACTATAATCGGTATTCTTGACAAAAAATACCCCCGTGTTGATGTTTTCTCCAGCTTTGTCCAAGCTAAAAATAAAATCATGGTTAGGATGCTGTTGGATCACTTTCCGAATGTTCCACGCATCATCGGGATAAAAACAGGCGTCCGCGTCGACCCAAACGACATAATCATAATCAGGGAGATGCCGAAGAACGAGAGGAATTTTCTCGTACGCCGCATGCCGTTTTTCTCCATAGGTTTTTTCATGGGAGACGATGAAATCCAGGCCGTGTTGGGTACAATATTGTTCATTCATCTGGTGCGTTAATTTTGCATAGTCGATGATGCTTTCATCATAAAACATGACAACACACACACGCATCGTATTGTTTTTATTGTCTTTTTTCCAATTTCTTTAAATCACCCCACTGTATCCAAGTTTACCATTCAACATTTATGTATATTTGTATGACTTGGAACATACTGAGTATGTTCCAAGTTGGAAATTCTTGATGGCTTTTGGTATTTCAATTACATGGCCATTTTCAGGGCATACCTCGCGCTCTGAAGATCACGAGGTTCCACCGTCATCCTATGGCCGTGCATGGCCATTCGATGGGCCAGACTCCACAGCTTGAGCAGGTACATTTCGGTGTAATACTGGATGAGGAGCGCTGCCTCGCCCTGGATTCTCAGATCCTTCTTGTACACCTGGACAATGGCGCGTACGAGTCGTTCAAAAGGCGCCTTGGGGATGCTCAGACACGTCTGAATATCCTTGGATTTGGATTGACAATCCTTGAGATCCTTGGTGGTCAAAAGGACCTTGTTGGGCCACATGCTGGCATAGACGTGATTCACGGAAATGGTGTGCTTTCTATCATGCTCGGTATGGATGACGACGCGGCGGAGGAATTCTTGGAGAAAGGATCCCAAAATTCCACGGGTTTCTTCAAACATGAGTCCGCTGACACGCACGACGCCCACACGATGTGCTAAACGCAAAATGGCAGGCTTGGTAATATCTCCAAGTTCTTGGTAGGACATTTTTTTTATTTAATTCTTTAAAATATTTTTTTTTTTTAAAGAAATAAAAAATGGAACATTTTGACGTTTACATCCACAAGGTGTTGAAACAAGTGCATCCCGACACCCGGATTTCTCACGAATCCCTGGCCTTGATGAATTTCATTGTCAATTTCTTGTGTGTGAAAATCGCTCACAAGGCCGTCATGCTCGTGAATCCCCTGAATTATGAAAGCAAGAAAAAGACCACCACCACTGCCAAAAAGACCATTTCCAGCCGCGATATCCAGGCCGCAGTGCGTCTTCTTTTAGAGGGAGGGCTGTCCAAGCATGCCGTGAGTAGTGGTACCAAGGCCGTTACGAAATATACAAGTTTCCACCCCAAAAGCAAGAAACCTACGACCGCGGCGGAAAAGGCGGGTCTCCAATTTTCCGTATCTCGTACGTCAAATCTCTTGCGCCGGAATATCAGTCTTCGTGTAGGAGAAACCGCATCCGTGTACCTCGCGGCCGTATTGGAGTACATTTGCGCTGAAATTTTGGAATTGGCGGGAAACAACTCCAAGGATCACAAAATGAAAACCATCATGCCCCGCCACATGAAAGAAATCGTGGTGGAAGATGAAGAACTCCATCGTCTGATGCGGGATCTCCACGTCATTTTACCCGGTGTCAAGGACCAACCCCACATCAAGAAACATGCAATGTACAATGAAAGTGCCTTTTGGGTCATGTAGATCTTGTACAAAATTATTGTTGTAGAGCACATTGGATAAATTCATCAATGTCCGTGTTGCACAACAATGGTGTATACTTGTTGATTTTTTCATCCTCCCAATCCCACCATTTTATTTCCAATAATTTTTCAATTTGTTCCGAGGAAAATCGATACTTGATGAATTTGGCGGGATTTCCACCCACGATACTATAGGGTTCCACATTTTTGACCACGTGGCTATTGGCAGCAATCACGGCGCCGTCTCCAATGGTGATACCGGACATGATGGTCGTGTTGACACCCAACCAAACATCATTCCCAATGACCACATCACCCTTTGTCGATGGATGTCCTTTTCCATCGAATTGATCAAAAATATGGGTATAAAGGGTTCCAAACGGAAACGTTGTCGCCCAATCCGTTCGATGATTACCACCCAAAAACACCTTGCAAGGTTCACCTATGGAACAAAAATTTCCAACGACAAGTTTCGCATCGGCACCCCAAGATAATGTCTGGATTGTGCCATACGTATATTTTCCATAGGTCGTTGTCATGGTATGTATTATTTTTGTGTACAGAAAGATGCTTTTAAATGTTCGTAGGTGTAAAAATAATATTTTTTTTTTCCTGGAGAATAAAAAAATAAAATATGAATACCGCGCTCTTGGTGTTTTTCTACCTTTTTCTCTACATTTCCCTAATCGGTGCCCTCAATTGGGGTCTTATCGGTGCCTTTCAGTTTAACCTCGTTGAATTTGTCTCGAACCGCTCCAAAAAAGTCGAGCGAGGTCTGTACATTATCGTAGGCCTTTCCGCCCTCATCCTGTTTATCCTTTCCATCATTGTCATCTCCATGGCCCCAGAAACCTTTGAATTTACCCCGAAACAAGACATGGACGTAGAAAAAGAAATCGACGCCTAAGCTTACTACATTACACTACACAAGAAAAATAAAAAAGTCTTTTTATTTTTATAATAGAGTACCATGCGCTCATCCCTTTGGATGATCCTCGCTGCTTTTTTTTATGCCCTCCAATATGGAAATGTGAAATTACTCCATGAGCATTCCGAGGCCACGCTGTGGCCCATTCTTCTTTATCGAGGTGTCGTAGGGACGGGGATCGCCTTGATAATCTCTCTGGTGCATTGGGGATGGTGCGGTGGTGCCTTGTTGGGTGAGGCACCCATCAAACTCCTTGGTCGAGGCGTCCTGGGCGCGCTCAGCATTACATTTTCGTTTCTTGGCCTATTGTACCTCCGCTTATCCGTGGCCACGGCGCTCCTGTCCAGCGCACCTCTCTGGACCGCCGTCTTGGTCTTGCTTTTTTCCAACAAAGAATGGACCTGGCGGTGGACGAGTACGGTCGGAGCACTGGTTTGCCTCTCTGGTATTCTCCTTGTTTTTCTGGATTCTCCGGAAAACACTCATGAAAAAGCATGGCTCGGAGTGATCCTGTGTCTAATGTCTTCGTTTCTCAATGCCCTGGTCCACGTGGCACTGTATGAGTTGAAAAATGAACACCCATGGACCATTAGTTTGTACCCCATGGCGTGCACCGTCCTCCTCACTGCACCGCCTACCTTTTGGCTACACGAGTATCCCAAACCCTCGGTGGGATTGTGGATCACGGGTGTGTTTAGCATGGCGGCCCAATTATGTCGAACCAAGGCATTGCAAGAAACACGGGACATGGGTGTGGTGGTCTTGCGGTACCTGGATGTGCCTTTTTCTCTGCTTTTGGAGACTCTTTTTTTCAAGACACCGATGAATTGGAAAACGGGGGTGGGTGTAGGCATGATCGTCTTGGGGGGTGGGTTGTCTCAAAAAAAAAATGAAAGAGAGCCAAAGATTCCTTCAACTCCACCACAACAGGATGATGAAAACACGCTCTACGTTTGAGGGGGAGCATCGGATGCTTCCCTATACACAAGAAGCCGAATGGGTTCATGTATCGGAACTTTATCATGCCCAGAAACATAACCTCTTGGAAATCTGTCTGGAGAAAAAATTCAATAGTGAGGAAAAAATACAACAAAAATGGGACGCGCTCCGTCCCAATATTATCGCCAAGCGTCGATTTGAAAAACTCGTCTATTCCACCATGTGTACTCGATCGTCTCGATGCGCCTTTATGGAGGACATTCCCGATTCCCTGTCCAAGACCCAGCTTCAGAAATACATGGACTTGGGCTACGATTGGATCCAGCGCATCCGTTTCCGTCATGTGGGATCGCACGTCTTTGGTGTATGCGACGCTGTGATTCGCACCTCGTTTCTACAGACGCTCTTGGTACCAAATACCCTTCCCCTCACCATCACCGGGGAATACGTTCTCGTGGTGCTCCAACCCTCGTTTCAAAGTTTTTGCGCCAATCTGCAACAACAGGCCCTGCTCCGTTATTTTGCCGAGGGAGAGCCCCGTATCGCACAGGATGGCATCGTGGTTGTTCGCAAGGACCTCCAACCCCTTGTCTATCCTATGGACAGGGATGAAACGATTGTAGAGCCGATTCGCCGTATTCGTCGTTTGAAGCGGCTCAGTCCTCTGTTGGATTTGGATGAGGAGCTTCCCATTCAGCTGTGGCCCAATATGAAACAGGGATCCACGGCGTGGTCCCCCGAACGATGGGACATTGCTTTCCGTCTCGGGGAGATTACCATGCTGTGGGGATGCGACGACCGTCATCGTCAAAAGGCCCTTGAACAAGGCGTATCGTCTTGGAGGGATCCACGGTTCACACCGGAATTGGTGGGGTTTACGGAGACCAAGGCGGAGATACTTTTGAGGATCGTGGAGATTAACCGTCATCCCACGGAATGGTTGTACGTGGAAAAGGACAACCTGGAGGCGTCGTTTCCCGAGTTGCAGGATTCGACCCTTCGACATTTGTTTGTGGATTTTGAGTATTTCATCGACGATCATTTCATCTACCTGATTGGGGTGTGGGACGCGTCCAAGAAAGAATATAGGGCCTTTTGGGCCAAGGAACGCACCGCCGAGGCGTGGGAAAATATGTGGAAATCGTTTTGTGCTTATCTGGAGAGTACCCCTTCGCATTGCTGGTACTGGTACGCGGAAAAGAAGATGATGGAAAAAACGGGGGCTCCCTTGGAAAACCTGGACGAGACCTGGACGGATTTGTGGGGGGTGTGTCGTGCCGGGGTGGCTGTGCGTGGAGCCTTTGATTTCAGCCTCAAGAGCTTTGTCAAGGCGTTTCACCAGCACGGCAAGATGCCTTTTTCGTATGCGGACCTGGAGGAATGCCAGGACGGCTTGGCGTCGATTGGCGTGGCGCAAAAATATTTTGCGACACGGGAGGAACGTCTGAAACATACGCTGGAAAAATACAATCGGTATGATTGCGAGGCCATGGCGCACATTTGGGAGGCGGTCCGCACCGCTCTTTCCTAAAAGAAAGATTGCCAGTTTTTTTGTATATTGATAAAATCCTTTTCAAAATAAAATACCTTGCTCTCTCTCCAAAGAGGATTATTTTTTTTTCTCATTCTGACGAGGTGGGTGTCGACGTGGGATAGGGAGGGATGGCCCCGCACAAGGCCGCAAAGCCATCTTCACAAGATAGGTTGGTATTGTACATACCCTCGACGCTGTCGCACGACTTTTTGTTGGTCCATTTGCAGATGCACGACCCGTTTTCGTCCTTGTAGACGCAGCGCCCACGATTCTGGGTCATGAAATAGGTAATGACAATCGTCAGCTGGATCAGGATGACAATGATCATGACAATGAGAAGAAGGACGCCAAAGATAATCGCCCCGGCCGTTTTGGACTGATTTTGTTTTTGTTGCATTTTATTTCTTGTATAGAAAATAAAATATTAAAAATGATTTCTCCCGAAGTGATCCAAGGAAACGCCTACACGTTTCTCAATGAAAAAGGACATTCGTTGGTTTGCGCCCCGGATTTTGTATACAATCCCAACACCGGCACGTGCCCCGGCTACCAATCCATGGATCCACGTACCGTGGATGCACCACGCGCCATTCGAACCACCTATGACCGCCCTCCCCTCTACTCCAAAAACACCCAACCCCTCCAGAACATGTACACGAGTCCAGGGGCCTCCACCGGTTTTTATCCCAGCTACCAGGCCATCAAGAATGGAAATTTGTTTTACTACACGGATCGAGACATTGCCGATCCTTACGGTATCGATCCCTACACCCTCACCTCGTACACGATTCCCCAGATGGAGGTGGATCCCATGGGAGCCTACCGCCCCATTTACCAAAAAGTGCCCATTTTTAAAAACAACCGAAACTCCTCCCAGTACACGTTTGATCAGGACCAGATGCAGTTCCGTGAAGATCTCATGGCCCTGCAGAGCCGCAAGATGAATGAGAGCGACTTTTCCACGTTTCAACTGTACAATGATCCCAAGACCTATTTTCACAATTCGATTGCAAACCCGGGCACCTACCCCTGCCCCGATGCTTGTTCTTTTGGCAGAGGACGTATGGGGTGAGCGTGAGCGCATTGTATTCTGAAAAATCTTGCGGGGTATTTTTCGGTCATAGTGTTTCATAGTGTTGTCGGACGATGCGTTGCATCTCGTCCCGCAAGTATTGTTGCTGGAATTCAGGAGAAAACACCGTCTCGGCCAGATGCATGGCATTGTTCATGATATTCTTGGCCTCAAAGTCGTGTTCCTGGAGCCACTTGATTTTTTCTTCCAAATCGCTCAGATCATGGTACTCAATGGGGACATAGTGGACCATGGGAACGATAAAACGCCGGAACCAATAATCATTGCCGGGGTGGGTAATCATAATAGGGACGGCCCCCGAACCAAACACCCACATGTGATTGGAGGCGATATGGTTGCCATCGAGGATGAGAATGTACTTGTATTGGAAATGCTCGTCCAAACCACACGAATGTCCATAATGTTCCAGTGGAATGGGTTTTTTTGGCATCCAATCCGCGTGGATGAGTCGAACATTGTGCTCGGAATGAATCAGCTTCTCCACGGTCCGACTACGGACCGAGGGATACCCTCCCGAACAGACACCACGCCAAAAAACTTTGGGGATCCGCTCCTCCCAAGATGGTCGAGGAATATCCGAGAGAACGGGGAGCAATCCCCTTGAAAAAATGTCATCGTCGAGGGGAAGCAAAAGGAGGGGATGGGGTTGAATGTCAAAACGTGTAGCGAGCACGGAAAGGATGGGTCGAGGCGCAGATTCCACCATGGGTAGGGCTTGGGTCCACTCTCCGATCCCATCCGAAATGGGAACGACAAACGAAACAGATTCTTTCAATCCTTGCAGGAAACGAAACACAAAATTTTCAATCGACCCCGCAACACGCATCACGGAATAGGCACCCGACCAGAAATTCCTATGGATACCGATTCGTTCACCATAACGTATATGATGGATAAGCATTTTTTTTTCTTGATGGTGGGTCCAATTTTTAAATCGATTGCAATTCGGGGGTCGGTTTCGACAATCGGTGGTAAAGTGTTTATAGGATATGTTCATAAATACATATAAACATTTTATCTAAGTAATTAAGTAAATAATTATACCCCAGAAAAAATTCATGAATACAGATTCGAGTGAATATCACATTCTTTCAAATGCGGTTGAAAGAGTAAAGGACGTCGACGGTCTAACGTGCGAGATTGGGGTGCGTGAAGGCGGAGGAACCAAACTCATCATGGAGACACTGTTAAAAACCAATCAATCCAAAATCCACGTTGCAATTGACCCCTTTGGAAACATTGAATATGAACACTGGGAAACTAAGAAGGAACGGGTAGATTACACAAACACCATGAAAAATCGAATGCTCGCAAACTTATATGCTTTGTGTCATGAGACCGGCATGGAGTGCCTGTTTTTCCCGTTGGAGGACACCGAGTTTTTTAAACGGTACTGCGACGGAATCCCCATTTATGATGAATGCAAATGCATTGTAAATAAGTACGCACTTGTTTTCTTGGACGGCCCGCACACCACGAAACTGGTCCGGAACGAATTTGATTTTTTCAAGATGCGCATTCCTAGCGGAGGCGTGATCGTGTTTGATGATGTGGACCAATATCCTCACATGGATCAACTGGACAGCTACATTCGTAGCAACGGGTTTGATTTATTGGAACAGGGGTTTTCCAAAATAAGTTATGTGAAACATTGAGTTCATTCGATTGCAATCATGGAGAGAGGGCACCTACCCCTGCCCCGATGCTTGTTCTTTTGGCAGAGGACGTATGGGGTGAGCGCATTCTCCCCAGTCGACATGATTTGGAAAATGCTGGACTTCTTTGGCGTAAATGTTTTGAATCATCGGATTCCCATTCTTGTTCTGAAAAAGAATCGTTCCCTTGGAATCTTTGACATATTCGGTCCCGTATTCAAAAAAAAGCAACACAAGCTTGCCTTGATCATACATTCCTTGTTTACCCACCAAACTGGATTCTTCAGGCAAGGACAGGTACTCATTGACCGCGCGTCCCAACACACCCGGGCCCGAAAAATCCAGATTGGAAAAAGGAACCCTGTTCTTTTCCACATTGTCCACGATGCGGTAAATAGCATTCCACAAAATGGGATGCCCTGGAACCGAGGCGATAAAGGCGTTGAAAACATTGTGTTTCCCAAAGACAGGACAATTATTGAGGTCGATGGGAGCTACAAATTCAGCATCCTTTTCCACCACATCCTCGAGGGAATGGAGACACATGGTGTCCATGTCTACATAGACACCCCCGTGAATGTACAAGACACAACACCGCCACAAATCGGCTTTGAACGCCCCGGGTATAATGCGGTCATAGGCTTGGACCACATTTTCCTTGAAATGTTGGCGGAGAAAGGCGATACAGTCCTCATCATCCATCAGGGTATAGGTATACCCAGGATTTTTCTCTTTCCACGTGCCACACAGACCTTGCAACTCAGGAGAGAGGTCCTTGGTCCACCATGTCTGGAAAATCTTGCGGGGTATTTTTTGGTCATAGTGTTGTCGGACGATGCGTTGCATCTCGTCCCGCAAGTACTGTTGCTGGAATTCAGGAGAAAACACCGTCTCGGCCAGATGCATGGCATTGTTCATGATATTCTTGGCCTCAAAGTCGTGTTCCTGGAGCCACTTGATTTTTTCTTCCAAATCGCTCAGATCATGGTACTCAATGGGGACATAGTGGACCATGGGAACGATAAAACGCCGGAACCAATAATCATTGTCGGGGTGGGTAATCATAATGGGGACGGCGCCCGAACCAAACACCCACATGTGATTGGAGGCGATATGGGTGCCATCGAGGATGAGAATGTACTTGTATCGAAAATGCTCATCCAAACCACACGAATGTCCATAATGTTCTGGTATAATGGGTATGTGCATCCAATCCAAATGATGAATGAGTCGGACATTGTGCTCGGAATGAATCAGCTTCTCCACGGTCCGACTACGGACCGAGGGATACCCTCCCGAACACATACCACGCCAAAAAACTTTGGGGATCCGTTCCTCCCAACAAGGTCGAGGAATATCAGAGAGAACGGGAAGCAATCCCCTTGAAAAAATGTCGTCGTCGAGGGGAAGCAAAAGGAGGGGATGGGGTTGAATGTCGAAACGTGTAGCGAGCACGGAAAGGATGGGTCGAGGCATGGATTCTATCATGGGTAGGGCTTGGGTCCACTCTCCAATTCCATCCGAAATGGGAATGATCAACGAAACAGATTCTTTCAATCCTTGTAAGAAACGAAACACAAAAGTTTCAATGGATCCCGCAACACGCATAAAAGAATAGGCACCCGACCAGAAATTCATGTCGATACCGATTCGTTCACCATAACGTATATGCTTGAGGAGCATTTTTTTTTCTTGATGGTGGGTCCAATTCTTAAATCAATGTCCAATCATGGAGAGGGAGGGAGGATTTGTCCACCACCGCAATTTTGGAGCTATCGTCCCAGGTGCTGTACGACAAGAGGAGACGATCCTTTTCGACCACAAGACTGAGGCAGTACTCGACAATAATTTTTTCAAAGGTAAACGGACTGCTGACATGTTGAATCTGGGTCATATTTTCGTCGAATACAAGCAGCATGTGAAAATATTTTCGTGGCCTCGTGTACTGGACAAAATGAACCATGAACCACATCTGGTTTTCATAGTGGAACCCATTGGAGGAACCACGGAGCATGGAAAACAAGGAAGGGGTCGGAATAGTTCGTGCTACAAAAATTTCATTCTCTAGTTTATTTTCAGGGTAATGACATAATTCGATGGGGTGCCATCGGTACACAATGAGTGGATTTTCTTCGTTTTTAGGATGGACAAACACCCAATTTTTTTCACAATCGGAAGGATTGAAATTCTGATACAATTCACGAGGCGAATCGAGGTCCTCGGGGTATTTTCCCGTCACCACCCCAAGCTTGTTATTTTGATGATACCCCGTGCCCATAAAATGTAGGTCGCCGGAAGGAAATTGGAAAATACGGACATCTTCTACACCATGATAGAGACGAGGAGGATCGCTGATGGTTAGGGGTAAAAATTTCATGGAGGAGGGGGATAAATCGGAATGGAGAGAGGAGAGGGCATTCAGCGTCACGATGGATTCGGGGTGGGGTAGAAAAAATCCCGTCGATTTGTCGTAGGCGTAATTGACAAATCGAATATTCATTTGATACCCTTCTTCTTTCTCGTTTTTCAAAAGGCATGGAGACGAGGATTGAAACCGTATACCCTGATGAATGACCGACATGTTATTTTCTACCTTGTACTGAATAGGGATCGTGAAATCATAAAAATTCATATTGGAAATTAGGGAACCCATCAAGCTGTACTCCGACCCGTGTTTCAAAACTCGGACCCATTCTTTCTGTATATCCCGGACGCCTTGATAATACGCAAGAATCGTCCATTCATACGCCAACTTGTGCGTATAAATGTCATTGTGCAGAAAAAGAAATTCAGACTTGTCCTGCTCGGAAAGAGACGCCACAATGTCCTTGGCTTTTTCATAAAAAAAGGTGCCCAATTTTTTCTTGCCCGCCACGCGGTAGTACTTGACCATCTCATACAGATTCTCTACACGGCGTGGATCAATTTCATACGCTTCCAACCAGGAGGCCAGGGCCTTGTCTGGCTTTTCTTGTTTCATGGCAAGGTGTCCTATACGGAACCAGCTGTACCATATCTCTTGGAACCATCCTCCCATGGCAATGCGTTTCCTGTACATTTCCTCCGCCTGTTCCAGGCTACCCGAATCAAAATACGTGTTGGCGAGGTAGAAATAGTGGCGCTCATTGTTGGGCTCCTTTTCGATGCTTGTTTTCAGGAGCCGAATATCCCGTTCAACCTTGTTTCCTTTCGAACCACCATCTCCTACATCGGAAACAAAAATATCCTCCTCGGTCAAGGCGACCGTGATGGTGCCTGGAGGACAATCAATGTATTCATGAGTGGCCCCTCGATAGTTGAACAAACCGGAATTGCGTACGATGCGCGTATTGCGGTACTTGAATCCCGGACCTCCTTGGAGAATCGTAAAGGCATCCCCTTTGGTCAGCGAATCCTTGTCGAGCGCCTTCCATTCCAGAATCATATCGGCATCCAACAGCAAGACATAGTCCGAGAGACCTACACACCCCTGCAACGCCACGTTGCGGTTATAAGAAAAATCTTGAAAGGGTTCCTCCAAAATTTTACCCTTGTCCTGGAGGTGGGGGTATTTTTCAAAGTAGGTCTGAATCAATTCCACGGTACCATCTGTCGATCCGGTGTCGCAGATGCAGTAGGCATCGATATGGTCCACCACAGAATCCAAAAGACGAGATAGAATCTTGCTCTCGTTTTTGACAATCATGGAAAGACAGAGCGTCGGCATTTTTTTGTATTGTATTTTTGTTGAAAATACAAAATTCTTTAAATCGTGTAAAAGTACAAGACGCCATGGGTGCGGACACGGACCAGTTTGGATTCCAGCACCTCTTTCCAGGTGTGGTAGACGACGAGTTTTTTTCGTAAATCATCCATCAAAAACCACTTGTCCTCACATTTCTTGACACAAACATAATGACCAGCAGACACACTTTTTCCCGTGTGCACAATCACGGCATCCAACCCCAAGCTCTTGCCGGTACAATCTGTTAGTTTGGACGGAATCTGCACCGCCTCGTAAACCACGGCACCCGTGGCTGGATTCTCCCTCTCGATGGACAGAATGAGCATATCGGCAAATTTTTGGAGGATAATGTGTTCCTCGAAACAATTGACGGGCTGGCCCTGCCATTGGGTGTCCTGGGGATTCAGAGAACAATCCCGGACGGTATAACGGAGGTACGAGGCCAGGTTGCGGTGGCTCTTGAATTCGTCATAGGGAACGCGGTGTACCAAAGAATACATGTTATCCTCTCGAGAGAACCATGGTTTCCAATCCACCACCTTGCCGGCTTTCAGGCCGTATCGTTTGCGGTAGACGACGAGGGCGCCTACCTTTCGTCGTCCGAGGGCAAACATGGAGAAGATGAATTGAAGAAATTCAAAAGCCTCCTGCTGCTGCGCTCCGGCAAAAGGAGGGGATAGATCCACTACATTACACGTGGAATGGATTTGAAGGAAACGACGGAACGAGCGGCACACTTTTTTGGATTCTTGAGATTCCCGCAGATTATGAATCATGTCGCGCAACAAGGCCTTGAAGGCGGTGTAGGTTTCTTGGGATTGGTCGCCACAGAGACCCTCCATGGCACGGGTAAAGCGTTGTTGGACAGTCATCTTTTCCAAAAAAGCATTGGGCGTCGAAAAAAGAGCAAACAGGACGGAATCCATGTAGCAAGAATTATTTTCCCAGGTAAGGACACGTAGCTTGTCGCACATTTTATTTCCTCTTGGAAAAAAAAAATATTATTGTGTAGCCAATTTCTTTTGGTACCGCAGGATCGTCGATTGGGTCCGCTGAATCAGTTTCGGTACCGTTTCGGAATCCCAAATTTCCAACACGCGCTCGGACGCATCCACGACGGAACATTCCGAGTACACGTTTTCATCAAAACTATACCTGAATTTGATGCGCAGAATCAATTCACCCACGGTCATGGAAGAAGTATACGAAAACATTTTTGTATGACCCTTTTCATCGACAAACGTCATCATCTTCTTTTATATTCTACTTTTTTTTTTTATACTAGTCTCCAACATTGTACACAAACTTTTAAGCGGGTGCAAAGGTGGCAAAGGCTCGGAAATTCATTGTCGTTGAAGTATCGGTATTCGCCGTCACATTATTGTTGGGATTGTACACGGGAGAACCGGCCATGCTGTTGGGGTAGTTGGGATTGCTGGGATTGCTTACTCGTTCGATCAAATAAATAAACGATGGATTGTACGAACTCCAGGACGACGAGGGAAGCGTGGTGGTGGAAAAAGGCGGTGTTTCCGTCGTGACATTTCCAATCTGATCATACGTGGTTCCGGGGTAATTGGAAGCGGACATGTACGGTACCGAGGGGGACGTCGTAATTGTCTGGATGGGGGTGGCGCTCGACACATCCTCACCAATCAGCACATAGACCTGAATATTGGACTCGATACCGGAACCCGTAAAGGCCTGGTTCATGGTCAAGAGGACAATTTCTTGTAATGCATAGGACACACCGCTGACATCGATGGTGGTGTATATTTTTGTTTGGTAGTAATTCTCGTTGGGATTATTGAGAAGGGCATTTATATTATTCTCATTCGAATAGAAATCCACGACGGTGACATTGTTATTGAGCGTAGAAAAGTAGGTATAGATGGGCAACGTCAGATTCGGGAATGCCTTGTATTGATTGGCCGTTTTCGCCCATGTTATCAAAAATTGGTCGATATAGTATTGGACGGTTTTACCATCCGTGGTGGGTGTGGTCAGAGCAGGGGGAACGGACGTGGGGTAGTTTTCGACAATGTACGTGGAGGTGGCGTATTGGTCACCATACGTTTCATCGGATTTGGTGTTGTAGTAGGAAACAATTCCTTGAAAAATAGATGTGGAAAGAAGAATCTGAGGCTCGAACCTTGCAAGGATGGAACAGTAATAGTTGGAGCCCACATAATCCACGGGAAGGAGGATACTATAGGTCCCACCCGATGGATTATTGTATTTCTCCGCAATCGCAACGTTAAAGGTGAAATAGACTTGGATCGCACCCCCGGAGACATCATTCTGCAACAAGTCACGATTATAAATGGATAAATCAATGCCATTCAAGCCATAATTTGTAGAGGAGCCCACCGTGGTAAACGTATTCGTATCGGTGGTGAATTGTTGAATATAGGGATACATGGAAAACGCCGTCACCTGCGAGAAAAAACTCTTGGAAAACACCAAATCGACCACCACAATGTTTTCCTCATTTTCCAAGGTAAAATACGGGATGGAATTGGTAATGGTGGTCTTGTTGGGGATAAAGGCACCAAAATAAGAAACGAGGGTATTGATACCACTCACATTGGGGAGTTGTTGCGCGAGGACAGAGGAAATCACGGTATAGGTTTGGAGATTCAATAAATTTCCTACGCTATCGGGAACCGCTGGGGTCGCTGTGAGTCGTGGGGATGCCAACACCATTATGGTTTCCACATACAGCTTGAGCTCTATATTTACAATCAAAGGATTGCTAAAAGCGGTCGATGCATTCTTTTGAGACACCACCATGACTTTGCCTTTGAGAACCGATGGATTGTTGGATTGAATCTGGAGAGCACGAAACGTGGTACCCAGAGAAAGTGTAGAGGTGGCGGTTTGTGCATCTCCATACAGAAAAGGAAACCGATAGATATTTTCATCTCGTTGCAACACCACATCGCCAAAACTGGGATGGCTCGTTCCTAACCCCGACAAGGAGAGGGTAATCGTCCACGCATCCGAGGTTCCTCCCCACGTACAATTGGAGGATCCAAGGACATAAAATTGGGGGTTGAGGGTAATATTGGAAAAGGTGTAGGCGATTTTTTCACACGGCATCTTTATTCATTATAAAGAAAATAATTTATCTTTTGAGTAAGTCGTACACGAGAAACGTGATCCCCTGACCCGGGACGATACGCAGCAGCCGTGGCCCTATGCCGCGGTAGAATCCCCTCCAACCCGATTCTCCAACCATCTCACGTACAATGTCCTTGACGGACATACCGTTGGACAGTGGAATACGCGTCTTGACGACATCCACGGGATGATTGAGCAAGGGACCTACGGCTCCGCTACAGCATCCCGCTACAAAGGAAGGGGCATCGGTGTGTTGGCGGAGCCAGTGGAACACGGTAAAATTGGCTCCCTGATTGATGGATTGACGAATCACGGTCAACGGCACGCCGCGCCACAAGGCTTGTGGAGTTTGAAGCAATTCTCGGAAAACAGCGCCCATACTTTTTTTAGGGAGCTCATTCATGGAATGAAATTGGGCCTGGACACGAATTTTGAGCACATCGGTGGGGTGAACGACGAGCACGGCTTCGGTCGCCCCGGCCAATACACCGGCACACCACGTTGGCAGGTAGTGTCGGTAAGTGTCAAACGAGGCAAAACGGACGGCATTTTTAGGCAACACCCCGGTATAGACCGCGGACAATCCCCGGTAAAAGCCCCTCCAACCATGTTTTTGATGGATGCGTTGAACGGTTTCGGAAAAGGTGGCATGACCCTTGTTTTGCATCCGTGTCTTGATGGTATCCAATGGATGGCAAACGGTGGATTCTACCCATCCGGCGATGGCTCCACAAACCAATGCACTCTGAAACATTTCTTTTTTTATGAATAAGAAAAAGAATTAATTGAACCATGATGGCTGCAGAGATGATCGCCGAATTAGGTGAGGCCGTTCTAGCCAGACGAAGGATTCGAGCTTCTCGAAAAATTAGAAATTTCGTTCTTAAAAGATACCCACGTTTAAAAAATCTAGCGTATATGCGATCAGAAGAAGGGCAAGGAGTATTGTTTAGTCATGCTGATTATTTTTTAAGGACGAATGCATCATCACAAATTCCATATTACCCAGATATAAAAAGATCAGTATTTGAGTTGATTCAAAAATCACCCCAAGAGTTATCCAAATTCCGTAATTCAAGATTTTTACAACGCATTCAACCCTATGCTCATCAAGAATTTATTCAAGCGTTCACCAATGGCAAAGATTTACAAAGTTTTCTCGCACCTTTAATAGAATTAATTCCCACAACAGTGTTAGTTTACGAAGGGAGATATTATTTGGATACTTTGATAAACCTCCACAACCAGACGATACACCTGCATTTCTTAGGCGCCCACATCCACAAATTCCACCAAACCCTCATGTAGCATACAGCCGTAGTCACAATACAGAAGATATATTCTTCAGAACAACACAAAGATCAATTATGGCTACCCGGTATAAAATGTCCCCAACTTTAAAACCCAATAGGTACTATCGTAAATTTTTAAATCCTTGGTATCCGGTAGTCTTTTATGATAACCCCGCTGTTTTAGAGGTTCAACCTTCAGAAAGGCTGCGGGCGTTTACTTTACTTCGTCATAGAAAACAACATGATCTTCTTCTAACGACTTCACATCAACTACAAAGAGGACTAGATATTCATCCCTATGTACATAACCTTCTAGAGAGAGTACCAAATGCTATGGACATGCTCGAAGCACCCATCCAAACCAAAACTGGTGATGGAGAAGAATTGGTCGGCCCCACTGTTATAAATCACATAGTCCGACATTTAAAACCAGATATGTTTGACGAAATAATGGGTTATTTAGGTATAGACATGCCACAACAAGAAAGTTTACTAGGAGAATATACGAGATTGAATAAGTATGGAGAATTTAAAGATGCATCGTTCGATATGTATAAACATTTTGACCGGAGTAATACCCCATCTTTTTTAGGTGGTGGAGGTGCTGCCGGTGGTGGTGGTGGTGGAATATAATGATTTTCTTTTTTCTTTCTAGAGAAAAAATGGAACGGATAAAAATAAAAAATCCTCAAACCGGAAAATGGATCTACAAGGATGGACCCACCGCCATGGCCCTTGAAAAACAAGGTGTCCGTCTCCAGGGACCCACCAAAAAAGCCACCCCTTTCAAGGCTCCTACCAACGCCAAGGGGAAAATGCCCACCAAGAGTTTTCCCGTGGACAAGTCCGACGTCTCCTGGACAGCCAAGGCCCCTGAAAAAACATCACAACGCCGGGCCCTCCAAAAAACCTGTGGGGACAGCTGTTTCATGATGCCCAAGCAGCTCAAATTCCCCGTGTGCAACAAAGACGCCCCTCCCTGCACGTACAACCAGCGGGGTATCACGGCGGCCTATGTCCGTGCGAGGCAGTGGGGTTATGAGGACGTGGCCCGCAAGGTGGAGGCATTGAGGAAAAAATTGGGCTTGAAAACCGCAAAAAAGTGAGGGGGTCCTTTCTTTCTCATGACATTCTATAAACATGAACATGGATTGGACAGGTGTATTTCCCGTGGTAGGTGTCATGGCCTTTTTCACCCTCTATGTTGCTTCCGAGGCGTGGTTATTTTACAGGGTCATGGAACGCCTTGTCGAGGATGCTGATGAATAATAAACACGATTCTTTTGTACACGATGATGGGAATAAAAAAAAACTGACTTTTTTTTTTTTACCCAACGCAGAACCAGAAATGGAAAAACACGAGTGCCCTATTTGCCACGATCCGGTCAAAGTCCCCGTCTCGTTCACCTACCAATGCTTTCCGTGCCGTAAACCGGAGAATGGACCCGGTTGCCACGACATTCTCCGCGTCTGTCTCTACTGTGCAAGAACCTACCTGCAGCTCAACACCTACTACAAGGATCGAGTCGTCTCGAGAAAATGCCTCCTCTGTCCGACCACGACGAATCCTCGGAGACTCCGCAAAGCCAAAGACATTTACAAGAAGGACTATTCGTACATGTCGAGGGACAAGTCCACCGATTACACCTGTTTTCACTCGGAATGTGATTTCAAGGGTTCCCAGAACAACCTCGATCATCACATGAAACATCAATGCCTGTACCGTACGGTACCATGCCACTGTGGTGTCTTTTACCGCCCCATTGATGTCGAGTCTCACCGTGGACAGTGCCCCTATTACACCCCCTGCACCCTGTGTCCTCCCCACACGTATGTCTTGACGGGAGAATGGGAAAAGCATGTACGACAGGTGCATGACCGTGTCGCCTGCCAACACATGGGTTGCGGAGCCCTTTTTGAGCTTTCCGCACTGGAAAAGCACATGGCTTCGGAATGCCTCTACCGGAGCATTGTGTGCGGCCAGTGTGGGGAGCTCCAGCGGATGTGTTCCCAACAGGATCATCTTTTGCGGCATGTTCAACAGGACCAACAAACCATTGCCCAATTGGTGGAGAGCATGGAAAATGCCCGCCGCTCCCTCGATCAGTCGTTGACGGCGTATCAACAGTGGATAACGAGGGATACATGAACACGTAGAGTTTACAATCCACCCAAAAAGGCCTGGGTAGATTGTAGGGCAGTCGTTGTCTTGGAAGGAGGTTGTTTGTTTTGTTGTTGTTCGAGTACGGCATAGTCTTTGACATTGGTGAATAAATTATTGGCGCGGTTCAAGATTCTTGTATTTCGAATGGCGTGGAGGTTGGACTGTGCTTTTTGTAGATTCTGTGCAATATCCTTACTCTCGTCCACAAGGTTGGAAAGTTCCATGTTTCTCTTTTCCACAAACTCGGGTATACCTTTTACACCATATTTATCAAGAGACAATTGCTGTCGAGATCGTTTTAGGAGAGACGGTTTCAATTGTTGGGTCTGATACTCGGACAGGGGAGTATCTGGATTCCAACGCACCAGGTTATGATAGTCTTTTTGAAGACCCGTGGTCTGTCGATTCAACAAGTGTTGCATGTGCTCCAGATTCTGATGTTCCGTGTCCAGAAAAGAGGGATTAGGGTCTCCCAGACGTTCCAGTGATGTAGGCGCTACGGGAACCGGTACTCGATGTAATTCTTTTGTTTGGGATGTTAACAAGTTGGTACCTTGGTAGGAGGCGGTGGACAGTTCTTGACGCAATTGTCTTGTCTTGGAGAGCAGGTTTTTTTCTTTGCCAAGTAATGTCGTCTTTCTCAACACCGCCTGACGCGCCACACCTAACCCGGCAAAAACATCCATGCCCAAAAAAGTACTATTCCAGACCGTATTCAATACATTTTTTTGTTGAACGGATTGTACCAGATTGACGACATTCAGCGTTGTCATGGCCGCGAGGCGAGTTATTTCCAACACGGGCGCCAAGGTGAATTTGAATGTAAACTGAGCGAGAAACGCGGTCAAGTTGCTGACAATGGGTAATAATTTTTGAAACCGCGTGTATCCAATTTTTTTCATGGACTTTTCCTTACCATAAAAATATAAAAAAAATATTTTCAGCTAGGGAAACGCAAACGTCTCTTTCATAAAGTGGTCCACGTGTTTCCACGCGACGTAGCCTGTATGTTTTGCAGGCAACTCCTGGATATACGATTCCAAGCTTGGACTGTCGAGAAAGAAACGAAGAATGCTGCATTCTCGGTTATGTGGATTTTCCACCTCGACATCGGTTTCCAAGGCCCAGTACCGCGGGTAGAATAAAAAGGCGTGGATCCCGGTCGGAATATAATAGTACATTTCTGCATTTTGATAGAGGCAGACATCGTATTGAACGATTTTGGAAAAGTGTTGGTGAAACGTGGGATCATAATCATAGATTTTTTGAAGAATTTCCGTAGGTAATTGGTCCCACATGGTATTTTTGAACACACAAGAAAAAAGAAATTTCCGTCAGGATCCAAATGGCCAACATATCTCGTTTGCGCAAGGTGTAGCGGTGTTGGATATTTTCTATACCAAATAAAATAAAATACACCATCACCAGGGAGCGTGGAAACCAGGACCACGGGGATACGTGGATCTCCATCAATGCCCTCCACCGCGGAAGCTGGTGAGCCATCAAGTCCATCACCACGGTCTCCCAGAATCCCAATTGGAGATGAAGATAATGGACGGGCAGACACCGGGGATAAATCCAGGCAAGATAAGAACCACCTACGCTGCACCAAAGACAGGTGTAGGTGGTAAAGGACGCGTGGGGAAAAAGCCACAGAGAAACATAATTCCACACACTGAGATAGGAAAAGGCTTCATAGAGCATCATCGGCCAGGGAGGCAGCTGATGAAACCATTGTTGGAGACGCTGGCGACGAGCCGTGGGTGTCATTTTCCACAGCCTGGAAAGTTGCATTTTTTTTTTATTGGACAAACCATTTAAACCGTAATGCCTTGAAAAATAAATAAAAAAAAATATGAAAGTGAGTCTGTTGACCATTAGTCAATGGCCACGACGAGAATTTTTGGCGTGTCAGGTCGATCATATCAAGGCCATGCTTCCTCCGGCCAAGAAATGGGTCAAGGAGCTGGAATGGGTAATTGTGAATGCGTCCAAGGTGGAGGAATCGGCGTTTACGGTGTGGTGTCATGAGAATCTACACGTGGACAAGGTGGAGATTCGTATCATTGAACCCTCTTGCGAAGCCCCGGACCGTACCATTGGTCGGATGCGTCAGCTGGGCAACGAGAGCTGCCGCGGCGATCTCATTGTGTGTCTCGATGACGACGACTATTATTTCCCTACGCGTCTTGTGCACGCCGTTCAGAGTCTCAAGGGTCGGAAAGAACAGATTGCAGCGTGTTCACGATCCCTCATTCTCGACGAGGATCTTGGAGTCGTGATTCAGCTGCACGGTATCCACGAGCGCCACGGTGTGCACAGCACCATGGCCTATACAAGAAAGTATGCTCGTACCCATTCGTACGACCTGACCAAGACGTTTGCAGAGGAGGCGTCCTTTACCAAAAATTTTAGTGAACCCATGGTACAGCTGGATGGCCACCAGGTGTTTATGCAGCTCAGTCATGCCAGCAACACCTTTTGCAAAACCAAGATCCTTTTATCGGCCATGAATGGGAATGCCCAGGTAGGTTCCGTCTTGGCGGGCCAAGCACCCGAAACCTTTCTCCAGCAACATTCCCCTCGTTTGTTGGAATTGGTGCGGTCCCAACCACTGCCCACCCCCCGGAAAATCACCTTTTACTGCGGCCTGTTTAGCATTGAATGGGATCCCAAGTGCAAATCTTTGGGAGGGTCCGAACAGGCCGTGGTCCACCTTGCCACGTGTTTTCAATCCAAGGGTTTTCCCGTGCGTGTCTATGGAAACTTTTCCTTCCAAAAACGTGTGGTCGACGGCGTCGAATACTACCACGCCAATGCTTTTCGTTGCCGGGCCACCTATGACACGCTGATCCTCTGGCGCCTCTCGGGGATGGCCATCCTACCCAGTCCTTCTCTTTACGCCAAGCAGCTCGTGGTGGATCTCCATGATAATGTCCCCGACAGCTACCGACTGATTGACGCTTTCCACCAAAAGATTCACGGGGTGTTTGTCAAATCCTCCTATCACCAACACATGCTTCGATCCCACCAAACCCATCCTCTCCAGATCCACGTCCTCCCCAACGGGGTCCGTATCGATTTGTTTCAGAAAGAAGCCTTCCCGGAGGAAAAGCGTCAGCACAAGCATCTGGTGTATGCCAGCTGCTACAAGCGTGGATTGATCCCCCTCTTGAAACACACGTGGCCCATCCTCCGACATTTGGATCCCGAGGTGCACTTTCACATCTGTTATGGGATGGAGGGTAATAATCCTGAAGAGGAAGCGTTCCGCCAGGAAGTGACCCTGCTCCTAAAACAACCCGGTGTCCACCACCATGGTCGTATCCCGGTACAGGAAGTGGCCCGACTGAAATCCTCCTGTGGATTCCATCTCTATTATTCCCCGACAACGGCCGAGGTGGATTGTATCTCAATCCGCGAGTCGTTGGTGGTGGGATGTATCCCCATCTTATCACGGGTCAATGTGTTTGGAGAGCGCCACGGGGTCCATGTTCCCGACCTAGGTTTTGAGAAAAAGGATTATATCCAGCTGGCCCGGTTTCTTGCGCAGACCTTGTCCGCACCCCCTGAATCTTTCCAAGAAATGCGCGGACAGCTTCGATCCTCCAACACCCTTGTCGATTGGGAGACGGTGGCCCAGCAGTGGTTGGAGGCGCTGCACATTTAATAATCTTGTGTAGAAATAGAGGAGATTTTCATGGATATTCTCCACGAGGATGTATGGGGAATCATATGGGAATTTGTAGGGTTTGGGGATCGACGAGGAGCCAATGTGGCGGTCTATCAACGCATCAACCGGCAATGCCGAGACTTTCTTTCCCAGCGTGTGAGGGTCGAAATCGATCGTGATCAAAGGATACCCCTCCCCGAATTTATACAACATTATACCCAGTATCAGACCATGATGGAACAAAAGCGAAACACGGCCCTGGAATGGAATGATTATCGAGGTTATTTCACAGTGGTTGATTTCGACGAGGAACGGTGGATGTACTACCACAGGCTCCTTCAAACCTATTATTTTATATTTTCCATCACCACCTTTCCTCATTTTCGAGGACAATTGTATTTTTATGAATTCCAAGTATGAGACACCTAGTCTTTCTTGCAACCCATGGTTTGGTTGTGGGTGTCAATAAAGGGAGAACCTTGTTCTTTGGTACAGCACTGTTGGACGGATTTGTTATCAATGAATCCCTGAGAGCAGACTTTATCGCAGGTATTTTTCGAGGCGTGTTTCAACCGGAGGGCGAGGACAATGGTGCTAATGATAAACGCGACAAGTAAAAGGACAAGGAGGACCAACGTTATGATTTCTAGAGGTTTTTTCTTGATGAGAACCTTGGACATTTTTTAATTTCTTTGTGGGAAAATTAAAAATTTATTTTGTATGGCGTTTTTATGGGAACATTATTCGTGTAGTTTCTACACAGTATGACCAACTTTGAAAAAGTTAGTATGCCGCTGTACCACCCAACCCCATACACGTCTCCAAAGGGAGGAGGGTGTTGGAGGATGGTGGCGATGCCACTTTTCCACGCGTTGTAAAAAGAGTTCTGCGTCGTACTGCACCGGAGCTAATTCTTTCAAGACAAATGTCTCGGGGAGGTCCCACCATCGGGTATCCAGAAACCGCTGCCGCATCTCCTCGGGAAATCGGTATTTGAAAATGCGGGCGGGATTTCCACCGACCATGGCATAGGGAGGAACGTCCTTGGTGACGACGGAATGAGCACCCACCACGGCACCATCCCCAATGTGGACACCGGACAGGACAGACACGTGGTTGCCGATCCATACATCGTTGCCGACCACGGGTGCTCCACGTCCCCAGCCATTCTTATTGCGTGGATCGTCATTCAGTCCGAGCTCGTAAAAGGGAAAAGACGAGGCATGATCGGTGCGGTGATTCCCATCGACGTAAAAGAGAATGTTTTTGGCCAAGGAGGAGTAGTGGCCGATACGGACAATGCTTTGGGATTCATCGAGATGGTTCCAAAACAAGACCTTGGTACCATGACCGATATAGGTATGCAATCCTTTTTCCATGGACATTTTTTTGTTTTATTCTTCTTCTTTCCAAAGATTTTAAAAAAAATATTGTGGCCGTTGCATTCCGTTTAGAAATTATTTCTAAACGTAATCTACAAGAGGAAAGAAAAGGAAATAAAATTATTCGAGCTGGAAATTGGCAAAAGGAGCAACCCACTTTTGCTTGTACACTTTCTTTACGACGGGAGCCTTCTTGGTCTTGGGAGCAGCAGCGTCCTTCTTGGTCTTGGGAGCAGCAGCGGCTTTCTTGGGGGAGGGCTTGATCTCGGCCATCTTCATCTTGATGGAGTCAATCTTTTCAGCGGCCTTGGCCTTGGCCTTTTCACAGGTCGCCTTGGCGCTCTCCTTGACGGCCTTGATCTTGTCCTTGAGGACTGCCTTTTTCTCGGCAACGGTTTTAACGGTTTTCTCTGGCATATTTTTTATTTAAGAGAAAATAAAAAAATTTTTATGAAAAAAATTTTCAAAAAAATGATGACATGTAGGTTAAGGACATGGAGAATGTTAAAGAAAACAAACATGGACAGCATTCCGGTTTCCACAAAAACCATTATTGCCACGTCCAATCTTCAGTTGGACATTGTGCAGATTTTTGAACATTTGCCGGTGGATGATCGTATTTTGCTCTTGTATTATCAAAATCAGACACGAGGCGATGATTCGTTATTGAAAAAAAAAAACAAGAAATGTTTCCGCAATGCCGTCAATGTCATTTTGCAAGTGGAAGCCAATAAAAATGTCAATTTCAAGCTCTCCAAAAATGGCAAGTTCCAGCTGACGGGCTGCAAAAATGAGGATCACGCCATCCAGGCCGTCGCCTATTTTATTCAACAGCTGTGGGTGCATTGTCGACAGCATGTCGTCATCCCTGTCCAGGAGATTCGGGTGTATTTCCAGACGGTCATGACCAATATTGATTTTTCCCTGGGATTTTGTGTCGATCGTCAAAAGCTGGATCATTTATTGAATCAGCGGACGCCTTTCCACAGTCTGTTGGAAACCTCGTTTGGGTACACGGGGGTCAATATCAAATTTCCTCTGGAATTACCATGGTGGAAATTACCGGTTCCGGTCATGCGTATGCTCCCTGAAACATCGACATCATGGAAACTGACCCACGAAACCCTTGAATCCATGGCAACGCTGACGCCGGATCAGAAAAACAAGAAAAAGTACAATACCTTTTTAGTTTTTCACAGCGGCAATGTCATTATGAGTGGGATGACCAAGACAACAATGCAAGTTCACTATGATCAGTTTCACGCTCTCACCCGAGAATGGCGAGACGAAATGGAGGAAAAATTGATTTCGTAATGTCGTCCTTTATTTTTTTTTCAATAAAAAAAAACATGGATCCTATCCGCCCCCCTGATTCCACCTTGAAAGATTGTTTGATGGCTCCACCACCACCCCCTCGTCGACTCCCGAGGAGACGACCCTCCTCCCACGACGACAGGGTGGTGATTACATGGGACGACGAACCCGATACCACCACCACAGCCACCACTACTACGACGGCCACTACCACGACGGCCTATGACGAGGAAGCCCAGCTCCGGAAAGCCATGGAGGAAAGCCTTCGGGAAGAACAAGAGAGACAAGAGTTGGAAAACCATCGTCAGAAATATAGTGCGGTGGTGTCGCGCCTTCGTTGGATGCGCCATCCCACGGATCCCGTGGTGGACGAATGGATACAAAGAATCGAGACTCCGTCGTCTCCATTGAATGAGGACACCCATGATCGGCTTTCCACGTGGTTGGAAAAGAGGCGGCGCAATTCTCCGTTTCTAGGCGTGTTGGAAGATTTATTGAAAAAGTGAATTTAAAAAATTGGTGACGGAGGAAATAGAAACATGGCGGAAATTTATAACCGTACCGATCGGGAAAAGGTCGAAACGCTGATCGTGGTCCCTTTTCATATCCCTTTCCACCAATTGGTTCCCCTGGTTCAACGGTCCGATGCCTATTTTTTGGTGAATCGTTTGGGTGGATACGGGGAACTAGAACATGTCGTGTTTCATCTGATGATGCAATATAGGTACCAAGTACCGATGACCATTCCCCGCTATGATCCCCAAGATTCATGGCCATGGAGAGAAGAAACCCGCTATCCCCACACCATACCCGTCGCCTTTCCGTCTTGGACACTGTGGTCCGACATGGACGCACGGCAGCTGAGTGTTCTCTCCTCGGGTCTTGGATGGGATTTTTACCAGGTCGAATGGTTGCTGCAAAAATGGGAATCGGCACTGGGTCTTTTTGACGATGACATTCTTTGTCTGAGCATGCCGGTGTATCCCATGGACCTGTACAATGAGAGGGTGCCCCCCGACGTGATTTGTCGAGAAGTGGAGCGTTTCCGTGGACTGTATGGTGAAAAAAAAATGTCTCAACAATTCTTTGCCCTCGACCTCTTGACGAGGGATGACCTGGGAAAACAATTGCTGGGATTCTGGAACAGGTGTCGAGGCTCGGAGACGCCCCTCCAACTTTTTGAATGGCTTTGGGAAATTTATGAAAGTCTCCCCGTGGATCATGATTATCGTCCTTTTCTATTGACCAAAAATTATGCGGTCCTTGATGTGCACCGAAAAATGACTTTTAAACCCTGCATGCTCATCAGCCAATATCTTTCGTATCACGGTATGTACGTTTCTGGTGATTTTTTCCGGTTGTACCGCCAGGACATTACCAAGGGATTCGTGGCGCATCGGAAAGAGCTCCACTTGTTTTCCCTCCTCCCCATGACGTGGTCCACTCTACAATGGGAAGCGTGGTTGGACGACGAAATGGAACGATTGTACCGCCACGTAGGCAACCATGTCCAGTGGATCGGGAAATGGCACCTGGAAACTTTTTTGGGTGATTCGACCTTGTGGCGTGCGTTGCTCGCTGTGTGGGACGTGATCCCTCGGCGTAATATCTTTCTCTGGGAACATTCGTCGTTTCGGTACAATGAGGTCCAGCTTCGCATCGGCCATGAATTCCGTGTGCTGATGGATGCCAAGACCGTACGCAGTATGAATAAAACACAAAAGAAAAATTTTGATAATATTTTTTGCAAAAAAAAATAAATCTATTTAAAGAAATGACCGTATACGTAATGTTAAATGAAACAGTTTTCACTATTGATTTCGGTCGATTTTATACCCCCTTGTTATTGATTGACGTGAAAAATTATCATATCGAATGCGGTATGAATAACAAGTTTTTGTTTTTTATTGAGAATCCAAGGGTCAATATCCAGTTAATATCGGGATTTTTCGATTTTTATTTCAAGTCCACGCCCGAGGACTACATGATGGGTCAGGTGGTGTCCAAGATTCTCATTTCGTATCGAACCCTGGATTCGGTGTGGGAAGCCAGTGATAATATAAGCAACGTGGTGGATTTCATGCCCTGTGTCTTGTTCACCAAGGGTCTTTTTTTGCAAGAAATTCTCATCTACATGCCGTTCCAAAAGCCCTCGTATCTGAAAGAGCTGGGGTACTACTTTTTGCCCAAAGAAAGTGGTCAGTGTGTCATTTGTATGGACGACAAGGATACCCTCATCAATGTCCACCAAAACGATTATCGACACGTGATTTGCAGCACCTGTCTTTTGAACATGGAGAAGAACGATTGCCCGGTATGCCGACAAAAAATGGCGATTATCTCCTAAGCATCCCCTGGGCATTGCAATCATCCACATGATCCCACGTGGGGGACGGGTTGCCCTTGCCACGCCAGGAGCACGAGGGTTTGCAGCAATCCTGCATGGTCGTGATGCAATAATGACCCTGTGTTCGGTCTCCCTGGCAGTGGTGTGGGAGGAAAAGGCTGGGCGACGGTTTTTGTTGAGCATTGTCATCCTGTCTCTGGAGACCCGTGAGGCGGTACAAACCCTCGGGACATTGGACGCGCTCGGTGCGGATCTCGACAAAATTTTGGTGGAATTTCTGCACATTGCTCCGGATGCAGCTGTCCAACAAGTGGACATTTTCCGAGAGGGCCACGGTACAATATTGTTCGGCCAGGGACGGATTTTCCAACCACTTGATACCACCAGAATAGCAAACGTTGGGGTCCTCGTAGACCGCTTCATTCCACTCGTCAAACGAGGTGGAAAACATGGCTTGTTGGCACGGTCCGCCCTGGCAATAGCGGGAGTGGCAGTCGCTATTGCACGCGGTGAAATACCCAAATCCACCAGCGCCCATAAACACGTCGAATTGGTAGGGCATGACGTCGTACCCGCTATTGATAATTTGGAGGAGGAGAAAGGGAAAATCGTCGCGCCACACCCTCTCGGCATCCAACAATTGGATCTGGTAGCATTTCCCACAATCGTCGTCGGTCGAAGATCCCGCAACGCCGTACACAAAATGTTCCGACAATCCATCGTATTGAGAAGCCAGAATCATGTCATTGGATAAGAGTGCCTGATGCGGGCAAGCAAAGCTGTAGTGGGCAGAGGAGGAAGAAAATCCCCAGCCATTCGAACATGCACTGGGGTATTCGGTTCCTTGAAACACACGGGGTAGCGGTAAAACACCATAGGGTGTCGATGCGTTGGACAGATTCCACGACCAAAGACTCGGAAAAAGGGACAACGACATTTCTTTTTTTGGATATTTAAAATCACGGTTTTAAATTCTCTACTATTACTACATGTTATTTTGCTTCTCCTCGTGCTACCCAAGGAAAAAAAAGGCGGTGGGGCCCGAAAGGTGGCCACCGAGCCCTTTTCTCGCCGAGGGTGGTTTTTCCAGAGTCTATGGCCCGTACACCGTCCATCAACTCGAACCGGCCTATCGGAAATGGACGGGTCATCGACTCCCTCCACTACCCTCGGATCGCTCCTACATTGCCAAGTTTTATCTCCACCACTATAGGAACAAGAATCCAAAGGAAAACGAAATGGCCCTTTGGAAAAAGGTGGTGCAACTCCAGTCCTCCTATCCGACGCCGCGCATCCTTGTTCCACGAGTCCTCACACACACACGGCGTAAGCGTCGTCTCGAGATCCAGGAATATGGGGGTCGTGAATTCACCGAATTTGTCTACAACAATGACGAGTTATGGACCGACGATCGACTCTGGACGCTGTGGCTTTCCATACTCGAGATTCTATCTATTGGCACCCGCCTCATCGAGGATCACGACTTGTTCCTCCTGGATATCAAGCCCGAAAATATGGTGTACACCCACCTACACGGCCTCTCGCTCATTGACGTGGAATATGTACGACAGGAAACCATTTTCCAGGGCGATACCCAGAACCTCGTGTACACGTGGGAATGGCTACCCCCTTTTCCCACCGTGGAATGGACACGTTCCCTTGTCCGCCCCATGGCCATGTACTCTCTCTTTTATCCATTGGCCATTTTGTGGAAATCGTTGCGTGTCGTGTCCTCCACCTCCAAGGTTCGTTTCCGAATGAACCAGCTCATGGACCATGGACTCCAACAGGGTCTCGACTCGTCCTTGTCGTTGCCCCTGTGGTTGAGCATGATGAAAAAAGTTTGCGCGGTCGATTATCCTGTCCTGTGGAAAGAATATACCGCGGGAATGTTGAAAACACCCGAGGACGTGGACGCCGTGTGGATCTCTGACAAAAAACTCGTCTTTCCACCACCCGGACTTGAACCTTTTTTATGGATAAAAGACTATTTTTGACATGGTCTAAAACGAGGGTCCCAAGGTGAGAAATTGCACCACCCCATACTCGAAATTCTTGGTACGCCGCATGTACGACGCCGTGCTCCGGTACAATCCCATCACCTTGTGATTCCTGGTGCTTCTTTCACTCAACAGACCCTTGAGACGACTCTCGTAATTCTGAAGAAAACCCTCTGGATCGGCCTGGAAAGCACGGGCAGATGTGGATGTATTCATAGCCTGGGCAATCTCCCGCAATGCGCGCCATCCCTCACCAACCTTTTTTTGACGCGAATATTCTTGAACCAGACGTCGTTGCTTCCTTTTCAAATGATTCATTTTTATATTTCATGACATGCTTTTAAATACTATACCAGATATTCCATCCATTCTCGAAACACATCATAGTTGCTTTTGGACCACATTTGATCAAGCACTTGTTGGATCAGGGTAGGATGTTCCATCTCCCATTCCATGGTGGACAAGTGTTTCTTGCATAGCTCGCGTTTCTTGCATAGCTCGTGCTCATTCGCAACAATAGCAAAACCCTTGAAAACAAGATAGGCGCGTTCTTCTTCTTCCATCATTTTTGCTATTTGATGACGACCCTCTAGGATGGCCTTCATCTCCTCGGACTTGGCTACATATTTTTTCCTACAAATATCCATGGCCGTTGTTTTTTTCCAATCCAGGATAAAGGTTTCGGTCATATCCGCCCCATGAGCAAGAAGAAGACGTGCTGATTCTACATTCCCATCAATGGCCGCAATGTGGAGCAATGTATGATTCGAAGCATTTCGATAGCTCACCCAATTCGAATCTTGAGAGAGCAAGTGTCGAAGATTATTTGTCCGCTTCTCAAGCCCGCGATAATATTTTTCGAAAAAAATCATCTGTATTGTTTTTGTAGGAAAAAAAAACAAGATTCAAAATTCAAGGATCCGTCAACTGTACACATCCTCTACCAATAAATAGATGCAAATATTTCAATTTTTAGTGGGTGAAAAAAAAAAATGATGTGCACCACGCCACGCCACGCCCCATTCTCCAAGAACAAGAATGAAACAAAATCACGTCGGTATCTTGTGCACCTACAGTCCCTTGAAATACGGCATCTCAAAAACGGGCAAACCCATCTATCTCTGTCGACCCCTGGAGGCGTCTCGAGAAAATGTCAAGCTCACCTATGGGGGAAAGTTGAAAGGACAGATTGTCGTAGTCTTTCACCAAGAAAAAAACGAGGACGACCACGCCGTTTTGGTTCGTGTGCTGGGTGTGGTAGGAGATGTGTCCACGCTGGTACTGGCCCTTCAGTACCATCATGGGGTGTACCGCAAAGACATGCCAATGCCATCTACCACACCCTTACCACACCCTCCGACACTGGTGAAACGTCAAAATCTTTTGGAGGAACATGTATTTTCCATCGATCCACAAGGTTGCCGTGATATCGACGACGCCTTTTCTTTCCGTGGCGACCACCTGCTCTGTGTCCACATTGCCCAGCCCATCCACCACGAGTTGGATCTGGCGTCCATGCTCGAACGAGGAAAAGAGGCGGTCTCGACCCTCTATCTCCCCGGTGGCATCACCCAACCCCTGTGGCCACGCAAACTCGAGGAAAAATTTTCCCTCCTCCAAGACCAGGAACGACCCGCCTACACCGTCCTTTTTGATTTGTCCGAGGAAAAAGAACCCCGTGTCGTCGAGGCCTACCCGTCTCAAATACGGAACCGATACGCGACCCATTACGAGGATACGGACCATCCCCTCGTTCAAAAACTGGTCCAGAGAACCCAAACACTCACGGGCGTCGAGAGGGATACCCACGAAACCGTGGCCTATTGGATGATTCAAACCAATCAATATATAGGAAAAACCTACGACGTTCCTTACCGCGTCCAACCACTTTCTTCCACCACCACCACCACTAGCATCGACAAGGTGTTTGAACAATACACCATGGAAAAAGCCACTTATTCTCTCGACAAGGACAACTACCACGCCTCCCTCGATCGGACGCAGTACACCCATTTCACCTCCCCGATCCGCCGCCTCGTGGATAGCCTGATTCATTGGCACATTACCTATGGGGAAACGATTGAATGGGATCTCGATCGACTCAATGAACTCGATCAAAACACCAAACGCTTCCACCGACATCTCGCGCTCCATGACAAGGTGGACACGTTGAAAGAAGGACCCCTGGATGGCTACCTGTACGAAAAAATATCCCCGGGGACATGGAAAGTTTATTTCCAGGACCTTGGCTTTCTTCGTGTAGTGGTCGTGCATCCAAAACTGGAGCATCTGATTGTCCCTGAAAAATTGGACACCTTTGTCCACGGCGGTCGGTACCCCTTTGTGCTGCACAAGAAACAGGGATTTTTACCCCGCGACCGTCTTTTGTTGACCCCGGCGTTTTCCATGACCGCGTAGTGAGTAATGTGGTGGAACAAATTGAAAAAAAAAAAGACAAGAAATAATTAAAACCATTGAAATAAAACTCCATGAGGAATCATCATTCCCGTATCCTGGTTTTCTCTACGTTGGTTATTGTCCTTTTTTTCATCGTACTGCTCCTGGTCCTGCTCCCAGTGGACCACTCCCATCAAAAGACGTACTCTAGTCCTGCTTTTACCGTACCTAATTTAGAACCCGCCGTCAATATCCTTATGCCAGGGTGGAGTAAGGCGTTAACCGGAGGACCTTTAAGTATTTTACACGTCGCTGTCCGCATGAGCCAACACGGTATCCCCGTTCGTATCATCAATGTGAGGGCTACCCCCACCACGGGTAAAGAGATTAAAAAGCTTCTTCCAAAATACAATCTAGAATTTCTAGTGGATCACGCGGAATTTGTAGAGTATAAAGAGAAGGACCGTGTACACTATTCCGACAAGGACATGTTTATGGCTACCATGTATAACACGGTACCTACCGCATCATCGATGCAAAAGAAATTGAATTCCAAACCAATTTTGTACATGATCCAGGACTGCGAACCTTTTTTCTTTGCTCATAATTCGGATGCGGCGGAAGCCTACGCATCCTACGACGTTCCTCATATCCCAATTTTCAATTCATGGCTTTTGCAACGCTATTTTCAACAACAGAAACTTTCGGTATACAGTGGGAGTTGGGGACCTTTTCCGGTGTATTCCTACTTTCCCGAATACTTTTCTACTGCAGACCCCATACTCATGCAAAAGAAAAGAGAACAAAAAAAGAATTTCATCGTGTACGGCCGTCCCCACGCCGAACGGAATGCGTATGCGTTCACCATGGAATGCCTAGTCCAAGCGGTCCAACGGAAAAAGATGGATCTTTCCCAATGGAACTTTTACAACGTGGGAGGAAACAGCGACAGTTTCCCAGGGATCCAAATTCAGAACATGTCCCATATCCATGGGGATGCCTACTGGGAATTATTAAAAACAGGGGACGTAGGTCTTTCCCTCATGATGACTCCACATCCCTCGCTGCCTCCGTTTGATTTTGCATCGGCGGGGATGCTCGTGGTCACCAATTCTATTTTTGAAAGGAAACCAGAAGATTATGAAAAGGTATCCCATAATTTCTTTGTGGGAAAGACGTCGGTGGACGCGTTGGTAGAACAAATTTCACTGGCCGTGGCCAAGGTAGACGATATCGATTTTCGCCTCCAAGGATCGTTTCTAAACCTTCCAACGCACTCGATCGATTACCCGCAATTGAAAACACAATTAGAGGCGTGATTAAAAATATTGGGACATTCCGTATCCTCTTGGATAACCAGATACGTGCAAAAGTAAAAAGACCACTTTTTATTTTTTTTATAGTGGTAGAAAGGAATGAGTAATTCCACCGTCTTTTGTTGACCCCGCGTAGTAATGTAGTGGAAACAGTACAAGAGAGTGTATATATTTTTAAAACACCTACAAAACCCGTCGGCAATTTTTTTTAGGGCTTTCTTAATTTTTAGCAAGGCTTTAGCAACACACCAAAAACTTACACTCTCTTACACAAGAATTTAGACCCTGCTGCCTTAACCAATCCCCATAACGTGAGATTCATTTTTATTTTCTCTTGAAAAAAAAATTAAGCATGCCCCACCGTGCCCACCATACTCTACCAAAGTACGCAAAGCCTTTACCGCGTAATGTACAGAGAATCGTTCATGACCAGATCCCGCATCATCTTTTCCTGGACATTCTCCAGCTTTTGTTGCAAGGAAACCATTGACAAGATTTCCGCCACGTGATGAATCGATTGGATGAAATTCACCACCCGTAGCATATTTTTGATGAAATTTCCCTCGCTTTCCTCGTACACCTTTCTCACCTCGACCCAACATTGACCCTCGTACCATCCCTTGACCGCATGATACATGGTGGGAGAGACTGTCCAATCCAGAAAAAAAGGAAAGGGGAGATCCTGGTTCCGTACGAGTTCCTCCGACAATCCCTTGTCCGCCAGCGCCCGGATACGATCCATGACCTCTTTTTGCTCCCCAAGGGAGACATGACTTTCCCCCTTTTCCTTGTCCGCCACAAAGATGGACAACATGGCCACTAGGGTCGAAGCCTCGAGAGGATCCAGCAACCCGGCGTGGAGCACCTCGGCCAGCAACAGGGGATTGCCATCATGCACCTCTTGCAACATCAAGCCCTTGCGTGTGGGTTTCTTGTCCGGACCCCAATATTCCTTGGAGACTAAAAAATCCTGGAGACGATCGACCTGGATCGTCCATCGTTCCTGAAAATATCGCTGCTCCCGCTTTTCCGTCTCGCATTGTTCGGACAAGGCATGATATCGGGACAACATGGTTTCCACGTCTTTTGGTAAAAGATGCCGAATCTCCCCCAGCCGTTTGCGCACCGTTTTTTCCACCTTTTTGTCCAGACGGAAAAAACCATCCGGTGTCAATCGTTGTTCGCAGGCCTTTTTTTCCTGGAAAAGGGGTTCACAGCGCGCCCATATCTCGGGATCGATTGTGGGAAGCGCGGTTTCTACAAACAGAGGAGGCGCTCCGGATTGTCGGTAGAAAAGGGTGCGTTCCCATACCTTGGGTGTAGGGTCATGAAATGCCATGGAAAAATCCATGACCCACCGACTCTGAACCGTCTGGGGAGCTTTGGTCGCCACGGCCCGCATCTCTTCTTCCGAAGCCATGCCCAGAGAAGGAAGGATCACCACGGTACCGGCGGTATCGAGACCACGACGACCCGCGCGTCCCGCCATCTGGAGGTACTCTTCGGAATGCAAGAATCGTTTCCTCTTGCCATCAAACTTGGTCAGGTTTGTAAACACGACGGTTTTGGTAGGGGCATTCACCCCCATGGCAAAGGTCTCGGTTGCCAAAAGCACCGGAAGCAGGCCCTGGGTATACAAAATCTCGACAATTTCCTTGAGAAGAGGAATCATGCCAGAGTGATGGATGCCAATCCCTTTGAGGACGAGATCCTTGACCAGGGACCACTGCGCGGTCCTCTCCAACGTAGGTGCATATTTCCGCATGTGATGATCCCATATTCCCTCAATGGTCGCTCTCTCATAAGGATCCTGCTGGAACGAACAGAGATGCCGGGCTTGTTTTTCGACCATGTCGCGGTTCAGTAAAAAGACGGTGGCTGGAAGCATTTCTTTTTTCTGGAGAAATCCAAGGCATTCCATCCACACGTGGGTGGACCAGTGGTGCTTGGTATAATGCTTGTCCACGCGTGCCTTGCACTCTTTCCACACCCCATGATTCCATTCCTTGGTGCCCATAAAGCAATAGAGTTCCTGGTCCCAGTACACAAAATGTTGCAAGGGAACCGGGCGTTCGATGGTGGAGACCAAATGACAGGGCACCTGTTTCAGATCCTGTACCCATTGGGCAAACGAGAGGGGTCCGGAGAGCGTCGCAGATAACATGACGAGCTGAATCGTGGGATCGAGATAGAGGATAATTTCCTCCCACACCCGGCCTCGTTCGGGATTATTGATGAAATGCACCTCGTCCAGGATCACACAAGAAACACGGTCCATGGAAAAATACGAGGGCTTTTCCACGGTCATGAGAAAATTACGGAGAATCTCCGCAGTCATAATCAGACAATCGGCATCGGGTTTCACCTTGATATCCCCGGTCAAGATACCGACCGAGGGGAACGATGAGGAAAATTCCTTGTATTTCTGATTTGAAAGAGTCTTGATGGGAGAAATATAAATCACCCGTTCTTGACGGGCCATACATCGGGCAATGGCGTACAGAGCCAGTGCGGTTTTTCCACTGCCGGTGTGGGCACAAACCATCAGGTTGTGCTGGTCCTCGATGGCACGGCATCCCCATAACTGGAAATCATCGAGGGGATAAGAAAAGGGAAAATAGGGCGTGGGGACAGGCCCTGAAAAAATTTTGGTGGGTGCGTGTTGCATTTCTAAAAAAAATCATGTGGCCGTGAGTGAAACACGTCATTTTTTTTTTGTGGTACATTAAAAAAAATCATGAGCTACTCGATTACCTCTTTCTATGCTTTCCGCTGCCCATGCTAATTAATGAATAGGATACTACTAATCCATACTCGTAACCAAATATTGCATCGTCATGGACGGATGGTCCTCCACCCACGTCGTCGGATCCGACGTCAGGGTCGTTTGGATATTCCATGAAAAACTTTTCTCGGTTCGGTCACCCAGGGAAATAATACCTACGGTAGAATAGTCGTTGGTATTCAGTGCCAAAAGAACCAGCGGTGGATTCTGGTAGACAAATTGGTAGTCCACCGATCGAAGAGGACTGGTTCCAAATTCTTGGAACGCCACCACAGGGATGGCTGGATTCTCTTCTTGACTCATGGCCATCCAACCCAAGGATAGGGAGGACAAGGAGGATGCCAGTACCCATTGTTTTTGGTTGGTATCGTACACCACCACACGGTAGGTAAACGATTGGGTATCCACGTACTGGATCTGAATCACGGGAACACCACTATTCTTGTCCATCGATTGAGGCGTCGCCCACACCAGGGGAGTTTGTTGGAATGCGTGGTCAAACACCACTTTTCCCTCGACGGGGGAGGGAGACCCCGTGAAAATGCCACGCTGGATCGCCCACCCCGAAAGATCCGGGACATTGCCGTCGGACAAGAGAAGGTACGATCCATTGCTGGTGGTGGTGGTAGGCTCGGAGAAATAAGAATGGGAGGGAATGGTTTGGGGGATGGTCAGGGTGAGGATCTCGATGGCTTTTTCTTGGTTGGTGTACATGTTGGAATTGCTCACCACCACCACATCCTGGGTGGATTGGACAGGACACAGAAACAAGAGGTTTTGACGGAAAAAAGTATCGGAAACGACAATTTGGGTCTGGGTGCTATTGTACGTACCCGCCAACATCGGTACCTTTTCCACCACACACGATCCGCTGTACACCGAGTAGGGGAAAAAGGAGACGAGAAAGACCGAGGCAATGACGGTCGCCACGACACCTGTGGACAGGGTAGGGTACCGAACCTTGTTGCTCAGGGTAGGCCACAGGGTAGACAGAATGACGACGTAAGTAGCCGTTCCCAGAACAATGGACAGCAACAGGGGGACGTTGCATTGAACACGGAGCTCTTGTTGAGTGGTCATTTTCTGCACCCCGTAATCGTGTGGGATGCATAATCCCGAGCCACACACACAGCTGGTAGGGCAATCACTGTTGAAAAAGCAATCACAGTAGCGGTAATCACAAACATACCGGGGAAAAGGGATCTTGGTAATGGCGGTTCGACAGGTAAAGGGTTTTCCCTTGTCCGTGCAATAGGAACTCACCACCAAATCGAAAGAGAGGAAAAGAACAACGGCCAACAAGACCACGCCCAACGAGATACCGAGCCATTTTCGGTCATAAAAAATGCACAGGCCTACGACACAGCCTGTTATGACAAGTCCATTCACCAAAACATTCCAACTAATTTTTTTGGGCTTGTACTGACCACATAATGCATTGAAACGCGCTTCATTGAGCGCACCTGGATTCTTGGACACCATGGACGGATCTTGGGGATGGACCCATTCATCCACGGTACGGCAGTTTTGTCGACAAAACACATCGGTAGCACCGACCAGCTGAAGATCGCTGTCATTACAGTACTTGTTAAAACACATGGCCACCGGGTTTCCGGGTTGGATCCTATTGGGGGGAGGAAGCTCGCTGTTGTAGCACTGACACTGGTTTTCCACACTGACCCGGTTGAGTGTATTGTTGAACAATAACGATTGAATCGAAGGATTCCCATGGGTAAACGAGGTGCTGCAATACAGAGGAAGGGACTGTTTGCAGGCTTCCTGATCGGCGGTCTTGCAGTTATTACAAGCCTCGATTTGCATATTGGTCTGTTGAAAAATTTGGGAACACAACTCGGTCGTAGGTTGTATAATAGCGGCACAGTAGGCAGCGAGGATGGGATGCCATTTTTCGATACGGACCTGGAGAACAAAGGTGGGCATGAAAAATATTTCAGTGGTGCCTCTCTTGTACAGGGACTGGTAATTTTGGAGGACAGCGTTCCAGTCATAGGGATTCTGATGATCCCCTACAAGCCACGTGTTGAATCCAAACGGGTCCGGGTCCTTGGCGGCCCATACCGAGGATTGGAAAGAATAGTTTCCTGGGATGGTTTGGAGGGCCGATGCGGAGAGCAGAGTGTACTCGGATTTATTGGGGTAGATAGTCTTGCCTTGGACATATTCAATGAGATTTTCCTCTTGAAAAAAATGGGAGAGGAGGGATCCAATAGCATTGTTCATGGCCGGTAGATTGCCTTGGGAAGCAACACTGGTAAAGGACTGGTAGTCCATGGAGACGGTAAGGAAATAGCTACCGTCGTCTCCACGTGTGGGTTGGGGATATTGGAGAAAAGAACTGGAAAAGGCGAAAAGACTGTCTTGGGTCACGTCGGGTGGAGACAGAGGAATGGGTTGAACGACTTGGTTGACCACGATTTTACGAAGCCCGGTTCCTCCATCGGTAAGGGAGGTTCGGTAATTGTTTCCAGGGAATCGAAACAGGGTGCCATAAAAGAAAAAGGACCAGGAATACAGGTAGACATAACACCCCACAATGCTTTGCAAACTGGTGGGGAGGTCGGTGTTATTCTTAAAATCTTGGATCCACTGGGTAAGTGCAAGGCACGCACCCGGTGAATAGACTCCACAGGTGGGATCCTCAATATAAGAGTCGAGGGGTAATGGGTAGTGGCAAAAGACGTCGCCCTCGGTACCATTGGCCCGACTGCGCCATTGGGGACCCTGGGCATACAAGACATTCCAAGAATCACCCTGTAGAGTGTTGGACGCGTCGTCCACGGTTCCAGAGATGTTGTTGGAGAGAGAACAGGTTTTTTGGGGATTGAAATTTCCACATGCGGTATTCACATCCCAAGAATAAACGGATTCGTTTTTGACATTATCCGTACAGCATTTTTTATTCAACACTTTTTGCCATATCGCGGGGTTGGGACACCCTGTATTGCAGTCCTTTACGGGGTCCTGACACCAATTGACATTGTCCCAACAGTATCCGTCAGGTGATTTTTTCGAAAAGTCTTTCGAGTATTGGGTATCATTATAGCTGTCAAACGACAAATTAGTCAAGTGTCGCAAGAGGTAAAAATCAATTCTGCATCGACAAAAAATAAAGTCTTGATCCGAAAAAGAATCGGAAATATTTTGAATCTGCACCTTCATGCTATCGTTAAAGGAAGGATTGATAGTATCGGATGTATGACAATTTCCCATAGGATGTAGGTAATTTTATTTCATGTGGAAAAAAAAAGTTGCCCTTTTGTATAATTTTTTTTTCCTCTTGAAAAATAAAATGCTCAAAATCCACAATATACCCTCCTCGGTGAAAACCGTGGACGATTGGGTCGATGTGCTGTTGCCACGCCTGGTCTCGTTGCCCAAGGACTTTTCTTTTTCTACTCCTCTTGAATTTACCAAGGTGTCCAAAGCCCGTGCCGCCATGGGAGAGCGTGTGTTCCGGTGTCTGTGGCTCGTCTGGATGTCGAAAGAGATTACACAGGACTATTACCCCGAGGATCCCGAACAAACCATTAATTTTGAGTTGGAAAAGGGTAAAACAACGTGGAACGATGTTTCCGTGGTGAAAAAATATGTAAACACCCGTCTCAAGAATGTCTTTGATCCCGAATTTTTGGTCCTCCTCTGGTCCAAACAACTGGAAAATTTTGATAGCAACGACATGGCCCTTTTACCTACGTATCCCAAGGATTTTTACAATCGTCCTTTTCGTCCCCACGAAATCCGGGATGTGGTCCACCAACTCCAATTTTCGAATTCTTCCAAATCGATCCAGGCCCCCGCGCTCCTGGCCTTGGTCGAAGATCCGTTTGGCTACCAGGTGCTGGAAACGGTGTATGCTCTTCTGATCGCGCCCAAACAACAGATGCGACACCGTCTCGAACAATTTAAAAAACAGCACAAGCACACCCAATCCTGGAAAGTCGGATTTCATTTCATGGGGATGAAAGAACCGCTGCTTCGTCCCGAGTGTCTCTTGACGGAATATTTATTGTCCCGCTTCTTTTACCTTCCCCCACGCCATATTCTGAATCTGTTTTCGATTGATGATCCGACACAGTATTTTGTGGAAAAACTCCAACGGGAAATTGCCCCGAAACATCCCTTGTACGTACTGGACATGGATCCCAAGACTTTGAAAACCGTGAAAAAGCCCCAGTATTTTTGGTTTTACGACAAGGAAACCGTTCGAACTTATGTGAAAAAAGTAGGCAAACCCAATTATTTTTTATTTTTGGAGGATATGAACCAACTGTTCAAGTGCAAAGTCTTTTGATTTTTCTGAAATGTTGCGGTAAGAATAGAAAGAAAGATGGAGACACTTACGGAAGATCTGGAAGCCGAGGTGGCTTCTTTCCTTACTTTCCAGGATCTTTTCCGATGGAAACCCTTCCGTTGCTGGAATGGTTTCTTGGACCGCCAGCATATTCGAATGGGTGCCCACTATCTCTATGAATTTGGAAAATTCTACATTCCCTGTCGGGTTGCTTCTTTTCAGGCTAAACCCCACGCCCTCCACGCCCTCCGAGTCCATGTCCGTCTTTTGAACGGCAAGCACCGCACCGAAACGATTTCCTCCCCCACACATTTCCACCAAACATTCCCACCCCTCCACTCCCCCTGTCTCCCTCGCGTACTTTCCATCTCACCAAACCATGATTATGTATTCGACATGGGGATCGCAAGGTACGATCGTCCCGAGATGCGTGTGGGGGCTTTGATCGATGCCATGGATCCGTTTGGTATTTGGTATGAAAGCACAATTGTGGCGGTGGAATCCGATCGTGTTTTTGTTCATTTTCTGGGTTGGGAGGATCGATGGAATGTGTACTACCCCATGGATTCCGCTGCTCTCGCTCCCCACCGCACCTTTACCCGATCCTGGCGTCCCTTGTTGGAGATGCACGACTTTGTAGAGATTTTGGACATGAATCGATGGCACCGAGGTCGTGTCCACGCCATCCACACCGACCTCGATGAAATCTTTGTTTCCTGGTATGTGCGGCAACAACCTCACTCTATTTTTTTCCATTCGCGGTGGGTCGATCGAAACTCTTTCGAACTCCAACCCCTTGGTTTTCATACCCACGCCTACCCACGGGAAGGAAGCTACCCGCACGTCTTTTCTTGTTTCGAGGTGTGGGGAAATCGACTCGGTCCAAATGAGGACCACGTCCTTCTCCACATGAATCCGTACACCTCCCACTATTCTATGGTGCGCATTCCGCTGACCATGTAAAACAAATCTAAACAAGCCCGGGTCCCCTATAAAAATAACATGAAACGGATTGCCTTTTTTGTACGTCATTTCACGGAACGAGGAACCGAGAATGCGATATTCAACTACGCCGTGTACAACGAGACCATTTTGGGGAACCACTCCATCATTGTATGTTTCAAGGAAACGACACAACAATCGCTTGGGTGGCCAGCAACCCGGATTTCGTACCCAAAATTTCAGCACCGATTTGAAATCGTGGAAATCGACGCCTTTGACAACATGCCGGAAATCATTGATACGTATCACCTCGATTTCTTTTATACACTAACCCATGGAGAGTATGAAACATTGTACCGGTTTGAATGTCCTGAAATATGGACCGGAAAAACAACCGGAAAACGGTGCAAAACCATCAAGCACTGTGTTTTTAATACGAATGCAAAACAAGGAGATTTCTACGTGTCCATCTCCCATTGTCTGAACGTGTTGTACAACACAAATGTTCCGGTCATACCGCATATCGTCGCCCCTGACGATGGAGCGCAATCATTGACTCTGCGCAGCAACCTCGGTATTCCCGAGGATGCGATTGTTCTCGGCCGCCACGGTGGTGAAGAAACGTTTGATATCCCGTTTGTGCACCGCGCCATCAAAAATTTCCTAATGGATGGACCCACGAATGTGTATTTCTTGTTGATGAATACGCATGTGTTTGTGGACCATCCCCGGGTTCTGTACCTACCACCCACCACGGACTCGGAACGAAAAACCATGTTTATCCATTCGTGCGACGCCATGATCCACGCGCGACAGCAAGGGGAAACGTTTGGTCTCGCAGTTGCGGAATTCTCGATACGCAATAAACCCGTTTTGACATACGCGGGTTCTCGTGAACGAGAACATCTCGACATTTTGGGAGAACGTGCAATTTTATACTGGGACGAGGCGGATCTGACCCATATCTTGTCCAATATTCATGACCTGGTCCGCAGCCGAGACCGAGACTGGAATGCCTACCAAAAGTTTTCTCCCGAGAGTGTCATGATGATGTTTGATTCGATGATATTTTCCGCCACGTAAATGTTCAAAACCAAAATAAAAAAAAATAAAAAAAGAAACACGTTTTCCACACTTTATTTTTTTTCCATTCCTGGTGGGTCGATCGAAACTCCCATTCGCACGTCTTTTCTTGTTTCGAGGTGTGGGGAAATCGACTCGGTCCGAATAAGGACCACGTTTTCCTCCACATGAATCCGTATACCTCCCACTATTCTATGGTGCGCAAAATTTCACCCTGACATTCCGCTGACCCGAGGGGAGCACCGTGAGTTTCACGGTTCCCTGTTGTCCAAGATATTGTCCCGAAGTGGAGACAATGTTGGATTTCAGCTGGGTACCCACCGGGTAAAGATGACTAGGGATGGTATTCTCGTAAAATCCATTCCAGGAAATGGTACCCTGACCAAGAATCTGGTAGGTGGAATAGTTGGTAATATAATAAAGACTGTCTCCAACTTGTTGCAGGGTATCGGTTGTCACCTTGTACCCAATCATGACGTTTGTATCGCTATCATAAAGGGGGGCTTTGACATAGGACAGAGAAGTGTATTTTCCGGGGTCGGAACTCACCACCTGTGTAATGGAAGAAAACTCGGGGTCGTGTACGTTGAAATAAAAAGACAAGACCATGTTTCTTATAGATGGACAAGAATAAATATTTTTTTCTAGTTGGACATGAC